>Ga0194047_10000069_pt1 | contig 73843 bp, 50 predicted proteins | sample JunL225m_MetaG_2_FD_160070 | JGI IMG/M metagenome (GOLD analysis project Ga0194047, IMG submission 160070) | Anoxic zone freshwater microbial communities from boreal shield lake in IISD Experimental Lakes Area, Ontario, Canada - Jun2016-L221-5m | ecosystem: Environmental > Aquatic > Freshwater... | reverse complement strand
CCCTTTAATACTGATTTACGCATATCAGTATTTACAAGAAATTAACCCACCACCTCCCAAAGCTTAAATTGAATTTAAGTATCTATGCACAAGATTTCAAAGTTTTATCTAATAATACAGCAGAAACCAATATTTGCGAAACTGTATTAGAATATGTTTTAGAAATTCTTTTAGATCACAAAAATGCTATTCCAGAACAATCCCAACACCATAAAGATTTACATTTTCACAAGCATGCTTCTTTCAAGGCTATTTCTTTTGGTGTTCCAGTCACTACTGAACACGAATATTCTATTAAAAAAATAGAAATAGTCCCTTTAATACTGATTTACGCATATCAGTATTTACAAGAAATTAACCCACCACCTCCCAAAGCTTAAATAGTATTAGACTACTATTTAATTCATTTATTCTTAATTAATTTTGATGAAATTTTTATTGCAAATTATCCAGAAATGGATAAAACTCATTAGTGTGTGTGCATTGATTTTTATACTCAACACACAAGCAAAAGCTATATATAATAACACTTCAGATACTTTAAAACTTCCATTACCTGAAGTTGAAAAGATTTTTATAGAAAAGAATTTAAGTTTATTAGCTTCTAAATACCAAATAGAATCTAATAAAGCTTTAATTGAACAGGCCAAATTATGGGATAATCCAATGTTAATTACCGACCAAAATGTTTATTCAAATAACCATTTTTTTGAACATGGTAAAGATGCAGCTGGTCAAATTAAGGGTACCTATTTTATTCAGATTCAACAATTAATTAAAACTGCAGGTAAAAGGAGTAAACTAATTAATCTAGCAACCACTAATTCTAAGATTAGTGAATTGCAATTTTTAGAAGTAATGCGCAATTTAAAATACCAATTAAGATCTGATTATTATTCTATTGCACAACTATTAGCAGTTCATGAATTATACAATAATGAATTAAGTATTTTAAACAAGCTACTTTCTGGAATGAATACACAATTGCAATCAGGAAATATTGCAAAAAAAGAGTACTTACGAATTCAAGCATTGATTATTTCTTTGCAACAAGACTTAACAGAGTCAGACAAACAATTAGCAGATATTGAAATGGAAATGAAGAATCTGTTACAAATGACTAATAATGTTTTCATAGCACCAATCAATATTTCTAGAGAAACCGAATTGAAAAGTTTTGTTATAGAAAGTTTATTAGATGAAGCAAAAAAGTATAATACTGCCTATTTAATTGAACAAACACAACTGCTTTATCAGCAACAAAATTTAAGCTACCAAAAAGCATTAAAATCTCCTGATTTAACCATTGGGCCTGAGTATGATCATAATAGCAGCTATACTCCTAGGTATTTAGGTTTTAGTGTTAGCTTACCTTTAAATATATTCAATAAGAATCAAGGGAATATTAAATCTGCTCAAGCAAATATTAAACAAGAAGAAACAGTTTTATTAAATACAGAACAGCAATTAATCAATGCCGTACAAAACACTTTGAATAAATTGATTGCAACTGCTAAGTTATCTGAATCAACTCAAAAAGAATTTTATACTAATTACGAATTATTATATACAAATATTGCCGAAAGTTATAGGCAACGTCAAATAAGTTTAATTGAGTTTATTGATTTTTTTGATGCTTATAAAGATGTTCAATTAAAACTATTTCAACAACAACTAAATTTTCATTTAGCAAAAGAAGATATGAATTATCAAGTTGGCAAAGATGTTGCCAATTAACAAAACTTAATATACAAATATGAAAAATATATCAATTTATATACTGCTTGTTATTGTTTCAATGGGAGCTTCTTGTAAAAATGAACAAAAAACTACTGAAGAAAATAAAGTTGTTTGCGTAAGCGACTCAATGGCTAGTAGAATTACATTAGATACTGCAAAACTTAGTAATATTAGTACACAACTATTATTATCTGGTGAAGTAGGATTTAATGAAAACAAAGTAGTTAAGGTTTTTCCATTTAGTAGTGGACAAGTAATGGAAATTAAAGTTTCATTAGGTGATAGAGTTAAAGCAGGTCAAACATTAGCCATAATTAAAAGTGCTGATATAGCAGGTAGTTATAGCGATTTAAAATCAAGTAATGCCGATTTAGCCATTGCAAAAAGACAATTAGATAATATTAGCTCTTTATTTGAAAAAGGCATTAGTAGTCAAAAGGAATTTGAGGAAGCCAAAGAAAATTATTCAAAAGCACAAACAATGAATCAAAAGATTCATGATGCAATAAAAATCAACGGCAATGGCAATACAAGTTCTAATGGAACATTCACTGTTAAAGCTCCTATTGATGGTTTTATTGTAGAAAAGAAAGCAAATGCAGGTAGTTTTATCAGACAAGATAATGCTGAAAGTCTTTTCACTATTTCTGATTTAAAGGATGTTTGGGTTTGGGCTAATGTATTTGAAAATGATATTTCAAAAGTGAAAGAAGGATATATTGCCAATGTTAAAACACTAGCATATCCAGATAAAATATTTCATGGAAAAATTGACAAACTTAGTGAAGTATTAAGCCAAGATAATAAAGTAATGAGAATTAGAATTAATCTTCCGAATGATGCATTATTATTAAAGCCAGAAATGTTCACTAATGTAATAATTGAAAATACAGAATTACAAAAAGCAATTAGTATACCATCTGATGCGATGATTTTTGAAAATGGAAAGAATTATGTGGTGGTATACCATAATAAATGTTCATTAGAACTAAGAGAAGTTCAAGTAATGAAAACCGAAAATAGTCATTCATATATAAGTAGTGGATTGAATACCGGAGATATAATAATCTCAAAAAACCAAGTGCTGTTTTACAATGCCATCCTAGAGCATATGTAATTTTTTTATCCAACTATAATATCAATCTACTATGAATAAGTTCATTAAAAATATTATCTATTTTTCTTTAAGACATAGATACCTAATTTTCTTTTTTACTGGAATCCTTGCTGTAATAGGGTTTATCAGTTATAAGAACACTCCTATTGAAACATTTCCAGATGTTACCAATACGCAAGTAGTTATCATTGCACAATGGGCAGGAAGAAGTGCTGAAGAAGTTGAGAAATTTGTAACAATACCATTAGAAACCGTATTGAACTCCGTACAAAAAAAGGCGAATCTTCGAACAACATCAGCATTTGGGTTAAGTTATATCAGAATTATATTTGAAGACGACGCCACTAATGAATTTGCACGTCAACAAGTATTGAGTAGAATCAATGGGGCTGATTTACCCGATGGTGTAAAAGCCGAAGTTGAACCACCTTATGGTCCTACGGGTGAAATTTTCAGGTATACACTTAAAAGTCCTACAAGGTCAATTCGTGACCTTACTACCATACAAAACTGGATTCTTGATAGACAGTTTAAATCTGTTCATGGTGTTGCCGATGTAAATAGTTTTGGTGGAGAAGAGAAAATATTTGAAATAAGTGTAAATCCTAATTTACTAAGTAAATACAATTTAAGTTCATTAGATGTTTATAATGCCGTTACAAAAAGCAATATCAATGTAGGTGGTGATGTAATTGAAAGAAATGGTCAATCATTTGTTGTACGTGGCATAGGACTACTCAATGATACCAGTAATATTCAAAATATTATTGTAACCAAAATTAATGGATTGCCCATTTTGGTTAAGAATGTGGCAACAGTTCACGAATCTGGCAAACCAAGATTAGGACAAGTTGCTAGAGACAATCATACTGATGTTATTGAAGGGATTATTGTAATGCTTAAAGGAGAAAACCCTGCAATCGTTTTAGAAAATATTCGTGCAAAAATTAAAGATTTAAATGAAAACGTTTTACCAAAAGACACCAAAATAGATACATTCTATGATCGGACGAATTTAATGGATTATTGTACCGATACGGTATTGCACAATTTAATGGAAGGTATTATTTTGGTTACTGCTATTGTATTATTATTTATGGCTGATTGGCGTACAACGGTAATTGTAAGCATTATCATTCCTCTATCATTACTATTTGCATTTATGTGTATGTACTTAAAAGGAATGAGTGCAAACTTATTAAGTATGGGTGCTGTTGACTTTGGAATTATTATAGATGGTGCGGTGGTAATGGTTGAAGGATTATTTGTTGCACTAGATAAACGTGCAAGAGAAGTTGGCATGGAGAAATTCAATAAGCTAGCAAAACTTGGTTTATTTAAAAATGTGGGTGCAGAAATGGGAAAAGCTATCTTCTTTTCTAAATTAATTATCATCACTTGTTTGGTGCCCATATTTGCGTTTCAAAAAGTAGAAGGAAAAATGTTTTCCCCGCTAGCATATACATTAGGATTTGCTTTACTTGGCGCATTATTATTTACACTTACACTTGTTCCAGCTCTTTCAAGTATTTTATTAAGAAAAAATGTAAGAGAAAAACACAACCCAATTGTATTATTCTTTGAGAACATGGTTTCTAAATCATATAAAGTGGTAATGAATTGGCCAAAGGCAAGTTTATTAATAGCCTTAATTGCTATGAGTTTAACTTTCTTTTCAGCAAAGTTTTTGGGTTCAGAATTTTTACCGCAATTAGACGAAGGCGCATTATGGGTTGAAAGTGAATTACCTATGAGTGTATCCTTGAATGAAGCCAATTTTATTGGAAATACCATGTCTGATATCCTTCGAAAATTTCCTGAAGTAAAACAAACACTTTCACAAGTAGGACGAACAAATGACGGAACCGATCCAAAAGGTTTTTTTAATGTTCAAATACAAGTTGATTTACAACCTAAAAGTCAATGGAGAAAAGGGTTAACCTCAGAGAAATTGATAGACGAAATGGATAAGCAATTATCGAAATTACCTGGTATTGTTTTAAACTATTCGCAACCAATTTTAGATAATGTAGAAGAAGCAGTAGCAGGTGTAAATGCCGCAATGGCTGTTAAAATATTTGGCCCTGATTTTAATACATTAGATTCATTAGCAAAGGCTACAATGAAACAATTAAAAACAGTTAGAGGAATTGAAGATTTAGGTATTCTAAGAAACTTAGGACAACCAGAATTTCGAATAGAATTAGACCAAACAAAAATGGCTTTATATGGTGTAAATATGGCTGATGCGCAAGCCACTATTGAAATGGCCATTGGTGGTAAAGCAGCAACTACCTTGTATGAAGGTGAAAGACGTTTTGATGTGCGTATTCGTTACCAAAAAGATTTTAGAGACAATCAGAAAAAAATTGAAGATCTAATGGTTCCAGGAACAGATGGTGCAAAAGTTCCACTGAAAGAAATTTGTACTTTTAAATCAAACACAGGGCCTGCATTTATTTATCGCGATAATAACCAACGTTATATTGCTGTAAAATTCTCTGTACGCGAAAGAGATTTAGGAAGCACTATTGCAGAGGCGCAATCTAAAGTAAACACCAATATTAAATTTCCAAAAAATTATACAACAACTTGGAATGGTGAATTTGAAAACCAAATTAGGGCGTCTAAAACATTGGCTAATGTTGTACCCATTTGTTTATTGGTCATTTTCATTATTTTGTTTGTGACTTTTGGTAATGTTAAAGATGCCTTATTAACCATTTTAAATGTACCATTTGCTTTAATTGGCGGCATTTTAGCCTTGCATATTACTGGTATTAATTTTAGTATTAGTGCTGGCATTGGCTTTATAGCTTTATTTGGTGTTTGTATACAAAATGGTGTGATTTTAATATCAGTATTTAGAAAGAATTTAGAATTGAAAATGACATTAGATAATGCCGTTTATGAAGGGGTTATTTCGAGAGTTCGTCCAGTTGTAATGACCGCACTAATGGCCGCTATTGGTTTACTACCTGCGGCAATAAGTACTGGTATTGGTAGTGAAACACAGAAGCCATTGGCTATTGTAGTAATAGGGGGATTAATTACTTCAACAATATTAACCCTACTTATATTGCCAGTAATTTATTCACTAGTTCATAGATTTATTCATAAAAGAGAGAATATGAAAATCTTAAAAAGAATGGGTGCAGTTTAATTGATATATTAATATTGATAATTACTATCTGTCACTGTTAATTTTCTTTTAGATCAATTAATATTAAAATAGGCAGTATCAATCAAATGATACTGCCTATTTTAACATATAATCTTTGGAAATCTAAACCGCAAACGAAGTACCACATCCACAAGTACTACTTGCATTAGGATTACTAAATGTAAATCCACGACTATTTAATCCTCCCTGCCAATCAACTTCCATTCCAAATAAATATATTTGATGGCTCTTATTCATTACACAAGTAACACCCTCAATTTCAAAAACCTCATCGGCTTCTTCTGGCTTGTCAAAACCCAAAACATAGGTCATTCCGCTGCATCCACCACCCTTCACTCCTATACGTAAACGTTGCGTATGATCAAATTCAGGTTCATTCATTAAACGTTTAACTTCGGCAATTGCGCCTGCTGTTAATTTAACTGGAGATATAGTAACAGTAGTCATATTTGAAATTTATACTACAAATTTACAATCTTTCTAATAGAAATGCACCCTAGCATTTAGCGAATAATGGAATATTATAAATAAACCCATCTTTAGCTTATTTTTGAATAAAACAAGCAAATGTTAGATACCACCATGTTTTTTACAGTTGTTATAGGAATTATGATTGCAGGGTTAGCTGGTTATCTAATCTATTTACAACGAAAAGCGAAAGCTACAGAAAATGCCTCTTCAGGGCTTAATAATGGCTTACAATTACAAGCATACGAGAGACTAACGGTTTTAGCCGATAGAATTGCATTACCCAATTTGATCGCACGATTAGCCATTGTTGGTTTGTCTGCACAAGAAATGCAAGAAATATTATTAAAACATGTTAGGGATGAATTTGAATATAATATCAGTCAACAAATATATGTTTCTGCCGATGCATGGTCTGCTATTAAAAACTTAAGGGAACAAAACCTTTATATCATTAATCAGGTAGCACAAAATTTACCATTAGAGGCAAGTAGTTCTGATTTAAATAAACAAATTCTTGCTTATTTAATGAATGATAAAAAAGGCAGGCTACATGAATTAGTTAGTGAAGTATTGAGTTATGAGGCGAAAAAGATATTATAATCCTATTGTTAACATGTTAATCTAATTATCAAAAATGTCAGACAATAAATGCTATACCGATAGTGGGATTGAAATAAAAAAAGTCTATTACGCATTACCAGATAAATCTATTTCACTTGAAAATCCTGGTGATTTCCCATTTACTAGAGGCGTTCAAGCCGATATGTATCGTGGTAAATTATGGACTATGCGCCAATACGCAGGATTTTCTACTGCCGAAGAAAGCAACTTAAGATATCATTATTTATTATCTCAAGGAGTTAACGGATTAAGTGTTGCTTTTGATTTACCTACACAAATTGGATACGATAGTGATCATCCATTATCGGATGGAGAAGTAGGTAAAGTAGGTGTTGCAATTGATAGTATTGAAGACATGGAAAACCTATTTGCTGGTATTAATTTAGAGCAAGTATCTACTTCAATGACCATTAATGCCACTAGTTTTATTTTATTGGCTTTATATGTAGCAATTGCTAAAAAACAAGGCGCTGATTTAAATAAAATCACTGGTACAATTCAAAATGATATTTTAAAAGAATATGCAGCAAGAGGCACTTATATCTATCCACCCAAACCTTCTATGCGCATTATCACAGACATATTTGAATGGTGTGCTAAAGAATTACCAAAATGGAATACGATATCCATTAGTGGTTATCATATTAGAGAAGCTGGAAGTACCGCTGTTCAAGAAATTGCATTTACATTAAGTAATGGAAAATCTTATGTGCAAGCAGCATTAGACAAAGGATTAAACATTAATGTATTTGGAAAACGTTTGTCTTTTTTCTTTAATGCACACAATCATTTATTTGAAGAAGTGGCTAAGTTTCGTGCAGCAAGACGCATCTGGGCTAAGATGATGCAATCGTTGGGTGCTACAGACCAAAAAGCAATGATGCTGCGTTTCCATACACAAACCGGAGGCGCAACTTTAACGGCACAACAACCATTAAATAATATTAGTAGGGTTACCATACAAACATTAGCCGCAGTTTTAGGTGGTACCCAAAGTTTACATACCAATGGATACGACGAAGCATTGAGTTTACCTACCGAAGAAGCTGCAAGAATTGCATTAAGAACACAGCAAATTGTTGCATTTGAAAGTGGCGTAGCTGATACGGTTGATCCATTAGCGGGTAGTTATTTTATTGAAAGTTTAACCAATGAAATAGAATTGGCTACTATACAATTAATAGAAAAAATTGATGTAATGGGTGGAAGTGTTGCAGCAATTGAAGCAGGATTTATGCAAGACGAAATTGCCAAATCAGCCTATGAATACCAACGCAATATTGAAAAGGTTGAAAAAGTAATTGTTGGCGTTAATAAATTTCAAATAACTGAAACCAATCAAATTCCATCATTTAAAATTGATGATTCAATTCAAAAAGTACAGTCTAATAAATTAGCTGTTCTTAAAAATAAAAGAGATGCAGAAAAAGTACATGCATTATTAAACAAAATTGAAACAGTTGCTAGGTCTAATGAAAACTTGATGCCTATTGTTATTGAAGCAGTGGAACACTATTGTACACTTGGTGAAATAGCTGATGTATTAAGAAAGGTTTTTGGAGAACATAAATAATTTTATGCTATTGATTTTTTAAACCCATTTCATGAAAAAATATATAATTATTTGCCTGTTTGTTTTACCTACTTTTTTAAATGCACAGGTAACACCAGTTATTATTGAACAGGCAACAAAACAAGTCAATGATTCAGTCATTGCATGGAGAAGACATTTGCACCAATTTCCAGAACTGTCTAATCGCGAAACAAATACCATGCAGTATATCGTTTCAAAATTAAAGGGATTGGGATTAACTATTAAATCGGGTGTGGCAAAAACCGGAGTAGTAGCAATATTAAAAGGTAATAAACCCGGCCCTGTTATAGCATTGCGTGCAGATATAGATGCATTACCAGTAATTGAACGATCAACATTAACTTATGCATCTAAAGAAATAGGCGAATACAATGGTCAAAAAGTTCCTGTAATGCATGCATGTGGACATGATGCGCACATAGCTATACTTTTAGGTACCGCAACTGTTTTGAGTAAAATGAAAAATGATATTGCTGGAACGATTGTATTTATTTTTCAACCTGCCGAAGAAGGCACTCCAGGAACAGAAGAAGGAGGTGCACCAATGATGATAAAAGAAGGTGTCATGGACAATCCTAAAGTAGACGTGATTTTTGGTTTACACATGAATTCGCAAACTGAAATTGGTACTATCAAATATAAATCTGGAGCTGTAATGGCTAGTTCCGATTGGTTTACTATTAAAATAAAAGGCAAACAATCACATGGTTCACAACCTTGGAGTGGTATTGACCCTATTGTTGTTTCGGCACAAATTATCAATGGATTACAAACCATTGTAAGCAGACAATCTGAATTAACTAAAGCACCTGTGGTTATTACAGTAGGAAAAATTAATAGTGGTGTACGACCAAATATTATTCCAGAAGACCTAATTATGGAAGGAACCATTAGAACTTTAGATGCAAGTATGCAAAAAGATGTTCATGAACGCATACGCATAACTACCCAAAAAATTGCAGAAGCATCTGGTGCAAAAGCAGAAATTAGTATAGATACAAAAACACTTGTAACCTATAACGATCCTGCACTTGTAAAGATGATGTTGCCTTCATTAGAAGCCGCTACTGGTAAAGGAAATTTAATAGAAAATGAATGGACAACTGGCGCAGAAGATTTTTCATACTATGGACAAAAAGCACCTGCATTTTTCTTTTTTCTAGGAGGAATGCCAAAAGGACAAGACCCATTAAAAGCAGCCCCGCACCATACACCTGATTTTGTTATTGATGATAGTAAATTAGACCTTGGCGTAAAGGCATTTTGTAATTTAGTATTTGATTACTCGAAATTGAAAACATCAAAATAATTCACTAAAATTAATACAATGAAAAAGTTCTTGTTTTTATTAATTAGTATTAGCTATTTAAATTGTCAAGCTCAAGAAAACCTAAGTCCTGAAATGCTTTGGAAACTAGGCAGGGTAAGTGGTATAGGCATTTCTACCAATAAACAGTATTTAGTATATAGTGTTAATATTCCAAATATTGAATTGAATAAAGGCAATAGTAAAACGTACAAATTGTCATTAAACGGCGGCAATCCTGAAGAAATTTCATCGACCGATAATTTGATTGAAAATTCAAAGATATCTGCAGATGGAAAATATATGATTAGTAGTGATGCAGTAAAAATTAATAATATTTCTGGCGCTGATTTTTATCCTTCATTATCCAAATCGAATGTTCAAATTTACGAGTCATTAAACTATCGTCATTGGGATACTTGGGAAGACGGAAAATTTGACCATGTATTTTTGGCGCCATTAAAAGATGGAAAAGCTGGCAATGCAATTGATTTATTAAAAGACCAACCATTTGACTGTCCTCAAAAACCATTTGGTGGAGACGAAGATTTTATTTGGAATCCAGATAGTAAGCATGTGGTGTATGTATCAAAAAAATCATTTGGAACAGCTTATGCCATTAGTACAAATACCGATTTGTTTGAGTATGATATTACAACAGGCACTACTAAAAACTTAACCGCCAATAATAAAGGATATGATTTAAGTCCTGCCTATAATTCAAAAGGTGTTCTAACCTATTTAAGCATGCAACGTGAAGGCTATGAAGCAGATAAACAAGATTTAATATTATGGAATGGACAAACTAAAATTAATCTTACCAAACAAAGAGACGATATTCATGTAGAAAGTTTTAAATGGAGTGACGATGGAAATAGTATCTTTTTTATTGCACCTCAAAAAGGAATGGTGCATTTGTTTCAAGTAACATTATCAGGTACGAATTCAAAAATCACACAATTAACTAAAGGCGAATTTGAAGTAAATGGCATTGTAGGACAAGTTGGTAATGCTTTATATATATCAAAAGTAGATTTCAACCATGCTTCTGAAATTTATAAACTTGATTTAACTAATGGAAACATTACACAGGTAACACATGTAAACGACGAAAAATATCAGTCAATTGCAAAAGTAACTAGTTCTTATAAAATGGTTACAACCACTGATGGCAAACAAATGCCTACATGGGTTATTTATCCACCTAATTTCGATAAAACAAAAAAATACCCTACCCTTTTATTCTGTTTGGGTGGCCCTCAAGGTACAACGCCTCAATACTCATTCAGGTGGAATTTTCAGTTAATGGCATCTCAAGGATATATTGTTGTAGCACCAGATAGAAGAGGCGTATTTGGCAATGGCACAAAATGGACAGAAGGTGTTAGTAAAGACTGGGGAGGACAAGCTATTAGAGACTATTTAAGTGCTATTGACGCAGTTTCAAAAGAATCTTATGTAGACAAACAAAGACTGGGTTGTGTTGGTGCTAGTTATGGCGGATTTTCAGTATTTGCGCTAGAAGCCTTACACAATGGTCGTTTCAAAACATTTATTTCTCACGATGGTGTATTTGATTTTAGAAGTATGTATGGTACTACCGATGAAATGTGGTTTGAAAACTTTGAAAAAGGTGGTGCTTATTATGATAAAAATAATGCCATTGCCCAACGATCATTTACACAGTCTCCAAGTAATTTTGTTGACAAATGGAATACCCCTATTTTAATTATACAAGGCGGTAAAGATTATCGCGTACCAATTGAACAAGGACAACAAGCATTTCAAGCAGCACAATTAAAAGGAATTAAAAGTAGATTTTTATATTTTCCAGACGAAAATCATTGGATTTTGAAAGCACAAGACGCTTTGGTTTGGCACCATGAATTTTATAAATGGTTAACAGAAACCTTACAATAAAATTAAAGGAGTATCGAATTGATACTCCTTTAATTTTTCTCCTATTGACGGAAATATTATTTCGAGTAGTCTCTTGCACCAAATAGCAAACTGCCAATCCTTACCAAATTAGAACCAGCATCTATGGCAATTGTATAATCACTACTCATTCCCATAGACAGTATAGAAAAAGAATTAGTTAATTGATATTTTTTATATAAAGATTGTAAATGATTGAACTCATTTTTTAGCACCTGTGTATCTGAACTAAACGAAGCCATTCCCATCAAACCCTTAATGTTAATATTAGATAGTGTTGATGCTGCATCAATGGCTTCTGCTAATTCCTTTTCATCCATCCCAAACTTTGTTTCTTCTTGTGCTATATAAACTTGTAACAAACAATCAATCACTCGATTATTTTTAATTGCCTGTTTGTTTATCTCTTGCAATAATTTCAAACTATCTACTCCATGAATTAAATGTACAAATGGAGCGATGTATTTTACTTTGTTCGATTGTAAATGCCCTATAAAATGCCAACGAATATCTAAAGGCAAACTTGCATGTTTGTCAACTAGTTCTTGTACATAATTTTCCCCAAAATCTCTTTGTCCTAAATCATACAATTCTTTAACAGCTTCATTGGGCTTGGTTTTACTAACTGCTACAAGTGTTGTATGCTGTTCTAATAAAAATTTCGAAATCGCTTTGTATGTATCTGCTGCTATTAACATTTGGTAAAGATATTTGGTATTGAACCTTTCTTAATTTTAAATTTATTTTGCTTGCCTCTTTTGTTGCCAAACTAAATTTTCTAATAATAATATTTGATTATATGCCGGGTTATGATAAGTGAATTTAACCAATCCAGTAGATGAAGCTATTTTTTTAAACGGATTAGTTAACATTGATGCAATATTGGCAATGAAAAAAGGGTAATCGTCTTCTTCTATTAATTCAATTAAATTAACCTCAGCAGGAATAACCATCTTTGGCATATCAATTCCCCACCGCATTAGCGAAGTACTTAAAATTATTTTTTCTAAAAAACTATTCGAATGAGTATAACAATTTTTTGCTGATAGAATTAATTTAGATTGATACTGATCTAGAGCAGGAATTGATTTTAATGACATTAATCGAGATAGGTGGTAAAGAATAACAGCTGTAGTATTATAATGCGGAGATACATAACTGGCCGCAGTTTCATAATGATTAGACTCAATCACTTTTACAATTAAATCTATGCTAGCAGAATCTGCCTTTGAAAAAGGCATCTGATATTTTTGAACAAAATACAATACGTTCATTAAAACAGATACATCAAAATCAACGGGCATTTTTTTTCCAAACCAGGTTGAATACGCAGGAATGTCTTGGTATTGTTTAAATGTATTGTTGATTTTTTTCTTTGAATGATTGGTATAATCTTGCATTAAAACATGGATAGCATTAGCAACTGAATCTGGCGCATTCATTGCCATCAATAGCATCACAGTATCATCAAAATCATCTGGTAATGCTTGTGATTTATTGAATAGATTTAATAGACCACTGTTAGGAAAAATCCTAGGCGTATCTGTAGACCAAAAATTATACGTATTTCTACCTTTTTGGTTTTTAAATTTATTAAAATAAGGTTTTGCTTGGTTGATAATATTATTTACTTGTTCCTTTTCAATTGCATCAAACTGATTTTCTAGGTCTCGAAGTGTAAAACAAATCAATCCAGTATAAAAGGCATTGATATCGGCTTTCTGACGGTGTTTGTTTAAGTGATAAGTTCTATAAGAAGCAAATGATCCTTTTGGAATATTGCCGTCTGAAATAGCCTGCATTGAAGCAATTCTTTGCAATAACATTTTTATTGATAAAGAATCACTTGCCTTAACTGTAAAACAGGATAGACAAATAAATATAAATGGATAATATAAATGTATTTTTTGCTTCAATGCTGTAAATGTAATATCAAATTGAAACAATTGTATACAAGAAAGCCCAATGTTTTCACATTGGGCTTAAAAAGGGTTGTTATCATTATTTTAAAATACTTCGGCTAATGACTATTCTTTGCACTTCACTTGTGCCTTCATAAATCTGTGTAATCTTGGCATCACGCATTAATCTTTCTACATGGTATTCTTTAACAAAGCCATATCCACCGTGAATTTGAACAGCTTCAGTAGCAATCCACATTGCTGCTTCACTTGCAAAAACCTTGGCTATTGAAGAACTTAAGGTATAGTCTAAATGGTTGTCTTTTTCCCAAGCAGCTTTTAAACACAATAATCTTGCCGCTTCAATTTTTGTGGCCATATCTGCAAGTTTAAACTGAATAGCTTGGTGGTGCATGATTTCTTTACCAAATGCCCTACGTTGTTTGCTATAAGCTAGTGCTAATTCATAAGCACCACTTGCAATACCTAAAGCCTGTGAAGCTATTCCTATTCTACCGCCACTAAGGGTTTTCATAGCAAATGTAAAACCAAAACCATCTGCTCCTATCCTATTTTCTTTTGGCACTTTTACATCATTGAACATGATGGTGTGTGTATCACTACCACGAATACCTAATTTATTTTCTTTTGCTGCAACAGTAATTCCTGCTGTATTTTTTTCAACAATAAATACGTTAATACCATGGCTTCCTTTAGATACATCAGTTTGCGCAATTACCAAGTATACTGAGGCCGAAGATCCATTGGTAATCCAGTTTTTGGTGCCATTAATTAAATAATGATCGTCCATTTCTTCGGCAGTAGTTTGTTGGCTAGTAGCATCACTACCAGCTTCTGGCTCACTCAATAAAAATGCGCCAATATACAATTCGCCATCTTTTATTCCTTGAGCCAATGGAACCAAGAATTGTTGTTTTTGTGCTTCTGTTCCATAAGTTTCAATCCCCCAACAAACCAAACTATTATTTACACTCATACAAACACTAGTACTAGCATCAATTTTGCTAATTTCTTCCATAGCTAACACATAACTAACAGTATCCATTCCACTACCCCCATAAGCAGGATCTACCATCATTCCCATAAAGCCTAGTTCTGCCAATTTTGTAACTTGTTCTCGCGGAAATTGTTGCTTTTCGTCTCTTTCAATAACACCTGCTAAGCATTCGTTATTTGCAAAATCTCGAGCAGCTTTTTTTATCATTAATTGTTCTTCGCTTAATTCAAAATTCATTGAAATTATATTTATGCTGTAAAATTAAGGATTTGAACTTGTATTACTAACGTTTGTTAGTTCAATTTAATAAAAAGAGACTGTAAAATTTTACAGCCTCTTTCGTAATTTAATCGGGGGTATAATTACTATTTAAAAAAAATTATAAATCCTTTAAAGCAATCAGTCTTTCCCAACGATGTTTCATGCCTTCATTTGCCATAGCTAAAAATTCTGTAGCCCTTGATGGATCATTGTTTTTAATAGTAGCAAATCGGTTTTCATTGTAAAGGAAATCTTCTAATGGCATGGAAGGATCTTTACTATCAATTACAAAACGGCTTCCTTGTTCTTTCATAGGATTGTAGCGGAATAACGGCCAATAACCTGTTTTAACAGCTAATTCTTGCTGATCTAACCCATGGCACATATCATAACCGTGCGCAATACAATGACTGTATGCAATAATAATTGATGGGCCTGGATATGCTTCTGCTTCTAAAATGGTTTTTAAAGCATGAACATCGTTGGCACCCATGGCTATTTCAGCAACAAATGCATTTCCGTGTGCAATGGCTTGCATGGCCAAATCTTTTTTGCCGGTTGTTTTCCCTTTAATAGAAAACTTAGCACTTGCACCAACAGGAGAAGATTTAGATTTTTGACCTCCAGTATTAGAATACACTTCAGTATCAAGCACCAAAATATTTACATTTTCACCAGTAGATAATACATGGTCTAATCCACTAAATCCAATATCATAAGCCCAGCCATCACCACCTACAATCCACATAGATTTATGCTCCAAGAAATCGGCAATTTGCAAAAGTAATCCTGCTTCTGGTTTGTCTATTCCTTTCAAAATAGATTTAAGTGCTTGAACATTTTTTCTTTGCAGTATAATAGACGCTTCATCGGATTCTAAATTATTTACAATTGCATCAGTTAATGCTTCACCAATATCTGCACGCAATGATTGTAAAATATTTAAACCATAACTACGCTTCATATCGGTTGCCAACTTAATACCTAAACCAAATTCAGCATTGTCTTCAAATAAAGAATTTGCCCATGCCGGCCCCTGACCTGCTGCATTTTTACTCCAAGGAGTGGTTGGTAAATTACCACCAAATATGGATGAACATCCTGTAGCATTTGCCACAATCATTCTATCTCCAAATAATTGTGTTAGTAGTTTTAAGTAGGGTGTTTCACCACATCCACTACATGCTCCAGAGAATTCAAATAGTGGTTCTAATAATTGTGAGCCTTTAACAGTACTTCTATTTATTCTTGTTCTATCAATATCTGGTAATGAAATAAAGAAATCCCAATTTTGTTTTTCGGTTTCTTTTAAAGGCAATACTTCTTGCATATTAATTGCCTTATGTCCTGGCTGCGTTTTACTTTCTATTGGACAAACTTCTACACAAAGATTACAACCTGTACAGTCTTCTACTGCAACTTGTAATGTATAAGACTCAGTGTCTTTATAAAATTCTTTACCAATTGGCGCAACATGTTTAAAGAAATTAGGAGCGTCAACTAATAATTCATTGTTATAAACTTTTGGACGAATAGCAGCGTGCGGACAAACAAAGAAACACTTACCACATTGAGAACATAAACTAGCATCCCAAACCGGAACTTGTTCTGCAATATTTCTTTTTTCGTATTTAGTAGTAGCTGATGGATAAGTACCATCTGCAGGGAAAGCACTTACTGGCAACTCGTCTCCTTCTCCAGAAATAATTTTTGCCAACACTTGTTGCACAAAACTTGGTGCATTTCCAAATATTGCAGGAATGATGGCTCTATTACCAATTGTAAAGTTCGAATAATCAAGCAGAGAAAGGTTTTCAAGGGTTTTATCAACTGCATCAAAATTCTTTTGAACAACTGCTTCCCCTTTACGTCCGTAAGTTTTTTTAATAGCCGATTTAATATAACTAATTGCTTCTTCTTTTGGAATCACATTAGAAATAGCAAAAAAGCAGGTTTGAAGAATTGAATTAATTCTTGAACCCATGCCTGTTTCTTTGGCAACTTTAGAGGCATTAATTACATATAACTTAATGGCTTTTTCTTTTATTTCTTCCTGAATTTTTTGTGGAAGATTATGCCAAACATCTTCAGTTGCAAAAGGTGCATTTAACAAAAGTGTTGCGCCGTGTTGTGCATCTTTTAAAATATCATAAGTCTGTAAATATGAAAAATGATGACAAGCAATAAAATTAGCAGATGTAATTAAATAAGTTGATTCGATTTTCTTTTCACTAAATCGCAAATGAGATACCGTTAATGATCCAGATTTTTTTGAATCATATACAAAATATCCTTGTACATGATTATTGGTGGTATCACCAATAATTTTAATGGTATTTTTATTAGCACTTACCGTACCATCTGCACCCAAACCAAAAAACAATCCCCTAAAAAGGTGTTGGTCTTCTAGTGAGAAATCTTTGTTGTAAGATAAATTTGTATGTGTAATATCATCTTCAATGCCAATGGTGAAACTGTTTTTTGGTTTGTCTTTTTTAAGTTCTTCAAAAATAGCCATCACCATTGCTGGGTTAAATTCTTTTGAAGCCAATCCATAACGGCCACCAATAACTTTTGGCATACCATGTTCCCATCCAGCATGTAAAGCATTAATCACATCCATGTACAATGGTTCTCCAATGGCACCTGTTTCTTTACAACGATCTAATACAGCAATATTTTTTACTGTTGATGGCAATGCATTAATAAAATATTTCACCGAAAAAGGTCGGTATAAATGAATATTTAAATAGCCTGTTTTTTCGCCCTTAGAATTTAAATAATCAACTGTTTCATGAACAGCACCTGTACCAGAACCCATAATGATAATAATGTTCTCTGCTGCTTCGTGTCCATAGTATTCGAATAATTTATACGCACGACCAGTTAATTGCTCGAATTGTTGCATAGTGGTTTCAACAATTGCTGGAACTTTCCAATGGTATTCATTACAAGCTTCTCTACTTTGAAAATACACATCGGGGTTTTGGGCTGTTCCACGAATAGATGGATTCTCTGGATTTAAGGCACGATAACGATGTTTGGCAACATCATTTACATCAATCATTTGTTTGATGATTGAATCGGGTAAAACATTCACTTCATTTAGTTCGTGTGATGTTCTAAATCCGTCGAATATATTTAAGAAAGGAATACTTGAATGCAATGTGGCTGAAGTAGCAATCATTGCCATATCATGTGCTTCTTGCGCATTGTTTCCAAATAACATAGCAAATCCAGTACCTCTAACTGCCATAACATCGCTATGGTCTCCAAAAATTGATAGTGCATGTGTAGCCAAAGCACGTGCAGCAATATGAAAAACAGTTGGCGTTAATTCTCCAGCTATTTTATACATATTTGGAATCATTAACAATAAACCTTGCGAACAGGTAAAAGTAGAAGCTAAAGCACCACCCTGTAGCGCACCATGAATGGCGCCAGCGGCACCTGCTTCACTTTGCATTTCAATAATTTTGGGTACCTGTCCAAAGATATTTTCTTTGTTATCACTACTCCATTCATCGGCCCATTCTCCCATTGTAGAAGAAGGTGTGATAGGATAAATAGCACATACTTCGCTTGTTTTATAAGCTATATGCACAGCAGCTTCATTTCCATCCATGATGGCAATTGAAGCTGCTTTTTTTAAAATTGATTGGGAAGGTTTTGTGTGGATAATTGAACTTTCCATAAGTTAGTAATTTGATAAGTTTGAATGCACAAATTACCAATCACAAATACCTCAAAATATGATTAATATCACCTACTGGTATGATATTAATCGGCTTTGATTATATAATTACTTATTGAAAGTTCTATTACTACTATGCTTTTTCTAGTTTTATTACGCGCGCATTTTTTTGGGCTTTTAAGGCTAATTCAGTGGCCAGAAAACAATGTGCTTGCGGCATAGCTGTTTCGGTTCGGTTAATTACATCGTCTACAAATTGCTGTCCAAATGGTAATGGCTCGGCATTGCAATCAATATATTTGGTTTCTTTTTGAGTAACCATGTATAAATGGTTGCCACCAATATGCCCAGAAGCAATATCAACATTTTTTCTAACCTCAATAAATCCTTCTGTACCTAAAATAGTTAATCTACCATCTCCCCAAGAAGCCAAACCATCTGGTGTAAACCAGTCAACTCTTATATATCCCATACCACCATTTCCGCTTAACATCACGTCTCCAAAATCTTCGAATTTAGGATATTGAGGAAAATTGGTATTAGCAATTTGAGAAGCAACCACATCGGCTTTTGTAGTACCTGTAAAAAATAAATACTGATCAAATTGATGCGAACCAATATCAGTTATAATGCCACCATAACGTTGTTTATCAAAAAACCATTCTGGTCTTGTTTTTGGAGACATTCTGTGTGGCCCTAAACCTATTGTTTGAATTACTTTACCTATAGCGCCAGATTTTACCAACTCACCAGCTTTAACAGTAGCACGATTTTCAAAACGTTCACTAAACATAATAGAATAAATACGTTTGGTTTCTTTTTGAACTCGTTTAGCTTCAGCCAATTGCTCTAGGGTTGTAATACCCGGTTTGTCTACCAAATAGTCTTTACCATGCTGCATTACGCGAATGCCAAGTGGTGCTCTTTCGTCAGGGATACCTGAACTAAGTACTACTTGTATCGTTTTATCTTCTAAAATTTCTTTTTCGGAACTAGCCAATTTAACCTCTGGAAATTTCTTAACAAAAGCAGCAACTAAGTCTGCTTCTTTTGCATATAATGAAACCAATTCTCCACCGCCACGTTTTACAGCTTCAACCATTGAATAAATATGTCCGTGGTTAATATTAATTACAGAAAAACGAATTCTTGTTGCAACTGGTTTGTTTTCACCTATTGGTTCTGGACGGTTTTTATTAGTGAACCCAGATAAAATAGCAACGCCAGAAGCAGCTGCGGTATTTTTTATAAAACTTCTACGATTAGACTGTTTGTTTTCCATATGGCGCATTTTTTTTTAAATTTAATATAAAATCAATTACCAATACTTTTTTTGTACATTATAAAGCACCACTTTATCGGCATGATTTAATCTTTTTGTACTGTCTTGTAAAAAATGTCTTTTAAACGATTGAATTGCAGCACTAGAATCTTTAACATTATAACCAATAATTCTTAATGCCTGAATTGAATTAAAATTTTGTGGAATAGAATCTAAAACTGCATCATACCAAAGTCCAAAACCATTGTCTGCCAATGTTTTCCAAGGGAATCTATAATTGGGGTCATTCTTTCTAGTTGGTGCAATATCTCCATGACCTATAAAATTTGCCGTTGGAATAGTATAGGTTGATTTAAGACGAGCTAACAAACTAATTAAACTTTTAATTTGTAAACTATCAAAAGGTTCAAAACCATTGTTATCTAATTCTATACCAATAGAGGCAGAATTGATATCAATTAAATTACCCCATTTAGAAACACCAGCATGATAGGCACGTAAATAATCATTTAACATATGGTGTATGGTGCCATCTTTACAAATAACATAGTGTGCACTTACAGCCGATTTAACGGTTGTAAATGTGGCAAGTGTTTGTAAACAAGCATTTTGTGCGGTATGATGAATAATTACAAAACTTGGTTTACGTAAATTAAAATTGGTAGTGCCCACCCAGTATGGCGGTTCTTTAATTGAATCAGTAGTCCATTTTTCTACTGGATTTTCTTTAATAGACAATGCAAGTTTTTTTACTTGTTGTTGATACTGTTTATTTGAATCTTTATAAGGATTTCTAGTACAAGCCCAAAATCCAACAACAGTAATTACTATTAAAATAAATCCTTTACGGAATATTTGATTTTTTTTCATCTTATTAAATTAAAAAAAGAAGCCAGTTAACATTTAAGTTAACTGGCTTCTTTTTACAGGATAAATTTATTTTGCATTCCAAGTGTTATTGGCACTATTCATATCAGGGAATACATGGTCTGGATCAATTACTACTTTTTGTAATTCTTCCGTTGTATTTAATTTTACTTTCCAAGAAGCATTGTTTTGCCATACTTCTACAGGTAAAGTTTTTCTTTGTTTAACACCCGATTTGGTGGTGTATTCGATGATAACTGGCATGGCTAATTGGTCTAAATTGTCAATGGTAATTAGTGCGCCATTTTTAGCGTCACTACCAACATAGTCAACTTTAGAAATGGCTTGGTCTAATTTATAATTCTCTAAGAACATTCCTCTCCAAAACCATGCTAAATCTTCTCCTGCACTGTTTTCGATACTTCTAAAAAAGTCATATGGTGTAGGATGTTTAAATTTCCAATCACGTATATATTTTTTAAATGCATAATCGAAACGATCTACACCTAAAATTTGTGTACGTAAAAGTGTTAATGCATATCCAGGTTTCATATATAATGAAGTACCAATATTTCTTTCTTGTAACACATCGGGTGTGTTTAACATTGCTTCTGATGTTGGTCCGAATAAAAATCTTGCATACTGGTGCCAGTCTGTTTTTCCGTCTTTGTATTCTCCATTGTTAAAATCATCACCAGCTAAAGTATTAATGAAAGTATTAAAGCCTTCATCCATCCAACCATATTTGCGTTCGTTACTACCTACAATCATAGGAAACCAAGTGTGTCCAAATTCATGATCTGTAACCCCAAATAAACCTTGTGTTTTAGCAGTTGAACCACAAAACACAATACCAGGATATTCCATTCCACCTACATTACTAGCAACATTAGAAGCTACAGGGTAAGGGAATTCAAACCAACGCTTGCTATAATTTTCAATACTTCCTTTTGTATATTCTGTTGCACGACCCCAACCTTTTTTACCTGCAGACTCAGCAGGATAAACACTTGTAGCCATACAATTTTTTCCTGAAGGCAAATTAATTTTTGATGCATCCCAAATAAAACTTTTTGAACTTGCCCATGCAAAATCACGTGCATTACTAATGGCAAATTTCCAAGTACAAGTTGGTTTGTTTGGTCTTGAATTAGCATCAGCAACTTCTGCTTCACTACGAATAACAATAGTAGTATCTGATTTTTTTGCTTGATTAAATCTTTTTAATTGTAATGGTGTAAGTACTTCTGCTGCATTTAATAATTCACCTGAAGCAACTACAATATGAGAAGCAGGAACAGTAATGCTTGCTTCTAAATTTCCATATTCTAAATAAAATTCACTTGCACCTAAATAAGGTAATGTATTCCAGCCTTGTACATCATCAAATACACAAACACGCGGATACCATTGTGCCACTGCATAAATGTTTCCTGCTTTAGTTTTTAAAATACCTGTTCTGTCGGAACCGTATTCAGGAATAACATAAGCATAATTTATTTTAACAGTAATAGCGCCTGTTTTAGCAGACAATACTTTGTTCAAACGTAATTGCATACGTGTATCAGTAATTACAAATGGAATTGATTCCGCTGGTTTTCCGGCTGTTAATAATTCAACGGAACTAATTTTATAACCACCACTAAAAGTGCTTTTTGCATCGCCATACCGACTTCTGCCTGTTGCAGGCATTTTTGCTTGACCACGAGAACTTAGCTCGTATAAATTTTGGTCTAATTGTAACCAGATATACGGTAAATCTTGTGGGCTATTATTTTTATAACTAATAGAAACCGATCCGGTTACTTCGTTTTTTTCTTCATTCAAAGAAGCAGCTATTTTATAGTCTGCTCGGTTTTGCCAATAAGCATTTCCGGGTTCGCCACTAGCTGCACGAAATTCGTTTCCCGCACTTGGATAGAACAATGGACCAAACAATAAATGTTGGTCGTATTTAGATTTAATTTCTTCTGATTTTGGAATTAATGCTGTTTGAGCTGTTAATTGACAAAAACTGGCTACAAAAAAAGCCGTTGAGAATAAGATTTTTTTACACATACATCATTTACTTTTATGGTTCATGAACTTGATAAGGCTAAAATAGCGAAAATCTCGTGGCTGTTATTGAGAAAATTATAAATGGAAATTTTATGTCTTTATTATTAAACAGAAAAGTATTTGGCAACCCTTCAAATGCAGGTAATCTACTTACAAAAGAAGCGGCTATGGCGCTTTTTTCGAGTTGGGTATTGAATCCTAAATTACAGGTTCATATGCTGCAAGTGGCACATTTAATGAAAACTTGGGCTGCAGAAAAAGAAGGATTAAACGAAACAGAACAATGGAAATGGGAACTTTCGGGCTTATTACACGATGCCGATTGGGACCAATGGCCTGATAAACACTGTATTAAAATAATAGAACATTTAGAATCTTTAAATATTGACCCAGAAGTGATGCACGCAATAGCTTCACATGGCCCCAATCATTTTGGTGTTGATCCAGAGAATCAAATGGACAAAATGCTGTTTGCCTTTGATGAACTTTCTGGATTAATTCATGCTTATTCAATTTTAAGACCAGGTGGCTACGAAGGCATGGATGTTAAGGGTGTTAAAAAACGTTTGAAAGAAAAATCATTTGCCGCCAATGTTTCTCGCGAAGAAATTCAAGATGCCGCCAATAGAGCCGGTTTAGAATTAGATACACTAATTGCATTTATTGTATCAAAACAAAGTGCACACCAATAAATTTAAACCAAAGGTTCTTGCTGACTCAAACAATGAAAACTACCCAGTCCCCAAATAATATCAGTTGAATCAATACCAACAACGGTTCTTGATTTAAAGCATTCACTAATTATTTGTAAGGCCAAATCGTCTTTCTTTGATTGAAAAGTTGGAACGATTACATGGTTATTGCTAATATAAAAATTAGCATAAGATGCTGGAAGACGTTGGTCTTCATAAACAATTGCATCTGGCATAGGTAATTCAACCACATTTAATTGTTTGCCATTCAATAAACGCATGGAATGTAGTTGCTTCAAATTTGTTTGTAATAACGCGTAGTTATCGTCTTGTTGATTGCTTTCAACAACAGTAAGTACCGTGTCTTCATTTACAAATCTTACAGTATCATCTATATGACCATCTGTATCATCTCCAACAATACCATCAGCAACCCATAGTATTTGTTCTGCTCCATAATAATCATGTAAATATTTTTCAATACTTGCTTGATTTAAAGTAGGATTTCTATTTTCATTTAATAAGCAACAAGTAGAAGTTAGAATGGTACCTTTTCCATTAAATTCAACCGATCCTCCTTCCATTACAATGCCAGGATGAAATACCGGTAAATTAAATTCCTTACCAATTAAGGTTGGAATAATATCGTCTAAATCATAAGGAGGATATTTGTTTCCCCAAGCATTATAATTCCAATCAACGATTACTTTTTTTTGTTCAGCATTGTTATTAATTAAAAATGCAGGACCATGGTCTCTACACCAAGCATCATTGGTAGGATGCATGAAAAAACTTACTTGATTTAAATTAACATTAGCTTTTGATAAATGATTGATAGCTATCATTTTCATTGCTTCATCTACCACATTAATTCTAACTTTTTCACTCTCTGCCACATACTTTACAAACAAAGCATAATTAGGATAGATGGATTCAATTTTTCCTGGCCAACTAGCTTCTTTATGCGGCCAACTTAACCAAGTTGCTTCATGAGGTTCAAACTCTGCAGGAAATCGATATCCTAAACTAGCTGGTAAAATACCCTTTGTATTATTCAATAACATAATTAAATCAATAGCAGTATACAATAATTAGTCTTCGTCTATAAATCGTTGGGTGATAGGTTGATAAGAATCAATACGTCTATCACGCAGAAAAGGCCAATGCGTTCTATATTTATCGGTAAGTTCTGTATCAATTGGAATGATTGCAGTTTCTTCTTGGTCGTGAGATGCTTTGTACAAAAGGGTTCCAAAAGGGTTGCTTACAAAAGATCCACCCCAAAATTGCATCGCACCATTCTGTTCTAGTCCTACCCTATTAACACTTACAACGTGTACACCATTGGCAACTGCATGACTTTTTTGAATGGTTTGCCAAGCATTGTATTGTTCTGTATTAGTGGCTTCGTTTTGTTCGGTAGACCAACCTATTGCAGTTGGATAAAATAATATTTCAGCACCCATCAATGCCGTAATTCTAGCAGCTTCTGGATACCATTGATCCCAACAAATTAATACACCAAGGGTTGCAAATTTTGTTTTAAAAACTTTGTATCCTAAATCGCCAGGTGTGAAATAAAATTTTTCGTAATAAGCAGGATCATCAGGAATATGCATCTTACGATACTTACCTAAATAAGTTCCGTCTGCATCAATTACTGCAGTGGTATTATGGTATAAACCTTGTGCTCTTTTTTCAAATAAAGACGCTATAATTACAACATTTAATTCAGCTGCCAAACTACTGAAAATATTTGTTGAAGGACCTGGTACAGGTTCTGCTAATAAAAAATGATCGTAAGATTCCGTATCGCAGAAATACAAGGAACCAAACAATTCTTGCAAGCAAATAATCTGAGCACCTTTTTGTGCAGCATCTTTAATTTTACTGATTGCTTTATCTAAATTATTTTCTTTAGACGCAGTACAGCTCATTTGAATAAGACCAACAGATACAATAGACATACATTATCAATTATTAAGTTAGAAATCCAATATTATCTTTCTATATTTTATGTAGGAATTTTTATGATATGATCGAAACTACTAATTCCAATCATTTTTTCTGTTAAATATCCTTCTCCATATTCCACACCAATTCTTTTACCCAGCATCATTGCACGCGCTTTCACAGATTCAATAAATTGTGGTGTTGAAATATAGGTTTGGGGTTCGTTTAAATCTGGGTTGTAAAATTGCGTAGTATAAGCATGAATAGCAGCCAATTTTTGGTTGATATGTGCTGAGATATCTACTACAAATGAAGGCTGAAGAAATCTATCTTGTAAATAGTTAAATACATAAGTAGGTCTCCATTCTTTTTGTAATTCGCCATCTTGTAAGGTTTCAATTTTTCTTAATCCAGACAAGAATGCTGCATCAGAAATCATTTTTGAACTCCTTCCATGGTCTGGATGACGGTCTTCAGGAGCATTGGCTAAAATAATGGTCGGCTGATATTTTCTAATGATTTGAATCAACTTACGCTGATTGGTTTCGTCGTTTTGAAAAAAGCCATCTGGCATGCCTAAATTTTCTCTAATTTCAATTCCTAAAATATCCGCAGCATTTCTCGATTCTACTTTACGGGTTTCAGCAGTACCTCTAGTACCAAGTTCGCCCCTAGTTAAGTCAACAATACCAACCTGTTTACCTTCCGCAATGGCAGCCAAAAGCGTACCAGCACAACCTAATTCAACATCGTCTGGGTGAACACCAATGGCTAATATATCTAACTTCATGTGGTTACTATTAATGGTACAAAGTTACAGTTCCAACACAATAAAAATCCCGTCTCGAAAACTCGGGACGGGATTTTGAATATTTTATCAAAAAGACTAGTCTTTCTTTGCGTAACGCTTTTTGAATTTATCAATACGTCCTGCCGTATCAACCAACATATTTTTACCAGTATAGAAAGGATGAGAGGTGTTAGAGATCTCCAATTTAATTACTGGATACTCATTACCATCTTCCCATAAAACGGTTTCTTTTGAATTTGCGGTTGAGCGACTTAAAAATTGATCACCATTACTCATGTCTTTAAACACTACAAAACGGTAATTGTCTGGATGGATACCTTGCTTCATGATAGTAGATTTAGGTCGTACGGTTTTTGCCGTACTGTTATTTTTAGGATGGCAAAAGTACAGAAATCCTGAATTTTAACCAAATGAAATTTGAAAATAAGCCATAAATAGGCAAAATAAACCCATTTTTAGCTCTTCATATTAATAAATTGGAGCGGCAAACCTAGGTCACTGGTTTTTGTAAGGGCAATAACATCTTGTAAATCGTCGATTTTTTTAGCCGTAACACGAATAATATCATCCATTATAGCAGCCTGTACTTTTAAACCACTTTCTTTAATCAGTTTAACCAGTTTCTTAGCATCGTCTTGTTTTAAACCATTACGAACTGACACTTCTTTTTTTACTGTTTTTCCACTAGGGTAAGCATCTTTACTAAAATCAAAAGCACTTGCTTCAATTCCTTGCTTCATAGAACGACTAATCACTACATCAATTACCTGTTTCATTTTCATATCACTATCTACTTCTAAATGTAGGATATAGTCTTTTTTATTCAGGTCAATTTTAACCATTGAATCTTTAAAGTCGAAGCGTGTACTAATTTCTTTTTTAACGGTATTGATAGCATTATCTAATACTTGAAGGTCTACTTTGCTAGCGATATCAAATGAAGGCATAAAATATATTTTTATTAAGATAAAAATTGATAAAGTACTGTGTTAGTTTTTATTAGATAAAGTATTTGATTTTAAATACCATTTCTTAGACTGAATAAATAACCAGATTCCTGTGAGCATTAAAATTACAGAAATAATTTGTGCTTGAGTAGGCTGCAATGGAAGGTCTTCGTATTTTGTATTTACCCGAATGCTTTCAATGGAAAAACGTTCTACTCCATTTAGTATTAAGTACAAGCCAAATATTCTTCCGGGAATTTTTATTTTTTTTCTAACCGACCATAAAACAATAAATAAAATAGCACAAACAATTACTTCATACAAAGCTGTAGGATAAACAGGTTGTGCCAATTGATTACAATATTGTCCAACACAACCTGGAATTGCAACACCTTCTCCCACAACATTGTGCGGATATTGATATGCCCAAAGCCAGTCTGGCAGCCAGTTAAAAGGCTTTGGATGTAAATTAACAATACCCCAATCTCCATCGCCACTTATTTGACAACCAATTCTTCCAATGGAATAACCTAACATTAATATTGGTGCAAAAGAATCTACTAAATGCACAATTGGCAATTTGATTCTTTTGGAATAAATCATTATTGCAGCACCAGCACAAATTAAACCACCATAAAATGTTAATCCGCTAAATGATATTAATGCCCCAATTGGGTCTTTAATAAAATCATTCCAGTTTTCTAAATTATGAAAAATTTTAGCCCCTAAAAATCCAAAAGCAGCGGCATAAATTACTAAATCTCCTACCCTGTCTTGCGGCCAAATACGAATAGTTCTTTCTTCTGGTTTGGCTAGTTTTTCTTTATTTTTTTCATACCATTTTAATCCTAAAAAGAAAAGTCCTAATAAAACACCTGTTGCAGTATTTCCTTTACTTGAAAGTATAAAAGACTGTGGATCATTCAAGGCATCTTGAATAATAAATGCCCCAATTATTTTATAGCCAAAAACAAATCCTAAAATAAAATTTAGCAACAAATCCATCAATGATGCAGGTGCACCCATCATTACTTTTTCTTCGGTAAAACTGAGTAACCCAAGTTGTTGTTTTCGTTGAAATTCTAAGGTTAATGCCCAAGCACTAATAATAAAACAAAGGGCTACAAAAAATCCAAAAGAATTGATCAGTTTAAGTGCAGACAATTCTATTCCAAATAAATCTTTAAATACGTAGTAGAGATTGGGATACATGAACTTATTATTGGAATTTAATAATAAAATATAAGTAGATAAGGATACAATGTTAACCAGAAAAACTGATACTAAAAATGATTATACCTTCTAAAAAATAGAAAGGCCCCACTTGCGTGAGGCCCTCATACTTACTAACCCATCTACTTACGAAAATACATTATTTATTAATTGCAATGCTCATTAAATACAGAAATTAAATGTTGTGCAATAACTTGTGCTGGTCGACCTTCAATTTGGTGTCTTTCTACTATACTTACCAATTCGCCGTCTTTAAATAAGGCAATTGCTGGTGATGATGGCGGATAAGGCATTAAATGCTTACGAACCTGATTAATAGCGTCTACATCAAAGCCTGCAAAACTAGTTGTTAAACGATCTGGTAAATTAGTGGCATTTTGAACTGCCATTAACACACCTGGTCTGCAAGTGCCTGCTGCACAACCACATACAGAGTTAATTACTACTAATGTGGTACCAGATTTGGCTAATGTAGTGTTAACGTCTTCTGAAGTTAATAACTCATCAAATCCTCCATCTACTAATTCGGCCTTCATTGGTAACACTATTTCTGCTGGATACATATTTTTAAATTTTATTAGACTGCAAATTTAAGATAATTCAACATTACAATTTTTCAAATAAATCGTCATATTTATAGAAATCAATCTTTTTTTAACCCCAAAACAATTATTTAACATATCTGTGTAATAACCAAATACAAGTTATAAGGGGTCAACAATTGTCTTTCATTCATTTTAGTCTATTTTGTAGCACTAAAAATCATAGAATTATTTGTTATTTATTGAAAATCAATTAATTATGAGAGTTGTCTCTTTATTATTAGTCATATATCTATTTTCTACATCTGTTAATAGTCAAGTTCAATTAAAAAACTCCTTATTGTGGAAAATATCGGGTAAATCATTAAAAGAGCCCTCTTATATATTTGGAACCTTTCATTTAATGTGTAAAGACCAATTTACAATAAGTGATACCCTAAAAGCCTCACTACTTAAAACAACGCAGTTTTATGGGGAATTAGATATGGACGACCCAACCATGCAAAAGCAAATGATGCAATTAATTGCCATGCCTAATAGATCGCTAGAATCTTATATGAAAGCAGAAAAATTTAAAATTTGTGATAGTGTATTTAAAACTATTACAGGTATGAGTTTGAAATCTTTAAATCAATTCAAGCCTTTTATGAGTTTAAGTTTTCTTACCATTAAAACTGTTCCTTGTAGCAATTTTGTTCAACCAGAAACCGAGTTAATGAATCTAGCAAAAGCAAATAAAAAGGATATATTAGGATTAGAAACTGTTGCAGAGCAATTGAGTGCCATTGATATGGAACCTATCGATTCTCAGGTAGTTGCTTTACAAAAAATGGTATTGAATTTTGATAGCACAAAAGCTACCATGAAAGAAATGATGGATATGTATCAAAAAAACGATTCAGAATTATTGTTTCAATATATTCAAAAACAAGGAACAGATGGCTTATCTGAAAAAGCATTATTAGTAGATCGAAATAAAAAATGGGCGCCTAAAATGAAAACAATCATGCAAGAAAAATCTAGTTTTTTTGCTGTTGGCGCAGGACATTTAGGTGGTAAAACTGGTGTGCTTGCTTTGTTACGCAATTTGGGGTTTCGTGTAGAGCCAATTCAATATTAAAAACTAATACTGAAATGGTAATCTAATAAAAAACAGCCTTCTCAAATTTAAATAAACACGCTGATCATTTTATTAATGAATACAAATATTCATTAAGTATCTATAATAAAATAGGCTGTCTCAAAATATAGAGACAGCCTATTTTTTTTATCAATCAATGATGATAAATCTATTACCTTAAATAACCTAAAATTTTCAACATACTTGCTGAAGTTTGTTCTTTTGAATATACCCAGTCAATTAGTTTTCCAGATTTATCGTATTCTACAATTACATGTTTAGGAGAAGGAACCATACAATGCTTAATACCACCGTATCCACTAATGGCATCTTGATAAGCACCTGTATGGAAGAATCCTACATACAAAGGTTCTTTGTTTTGCTCTTCTTCTTTTTTATTAGAAGACGCTAGCTTAGGTAAGAATACTTCATTAATATGTTCTTCTGAATCATAGTAGTCGTGGCTATCACAAGTGATTCCACCTAATACGACTCGATGGTATTCATTATCCCATTTATTAATTGGCAGCATCAAGAACTTTTCTCCTATACCCCAGGTGTCTGGTAAAGTAGTGATAAATGAAGAATCAATCATATACCAGCACTCACGATCGTTTTGAATTTTTTGGCCCAGTACACTATATATATGTGCCATGCTCTCGCCTACTGTGAAACTACCAAACTCTGTATAAATATTTGGCATAGGTACTTTTGCCTTGTTACATGCTTTTTTAATATTGCCTACAATTTCATTAATCATAAATTGGTAGTCGTATTCGAAGCCCAAAGAATGTTTAATAGGAAATCCACCACCAATATTTATTGAATCTAACTCCGGACAAATTTTCTTTAATTGGCAATAGAGGTTAATAATTTTATTTAACTCCGACCAATAATAAATATCATCCTTTACTCCTTTATTTAAAAAGATATGGAGCATTTTTAACTGAAACTTATCTTCAAATCCTTCAATTTCATCTACATAAAATTCTAGAATATCTTTTGCTCTAATACCTAGTCTTGAAGTGTAAAATGGAAAGTTAGGTTCTTCTTCTGCCGCAACTCTAATACCTAAACGGAATGGTTGTTTAACAGATTTTCTATAGGCTTGCAATTCTTCTTTATTATCTAAGATGGGAATAACATTCTTAAACCCATTATTGATCATTTTAGCAATACGAGTGGTATAGTTTTTTTGCTTGTAACCATTACAAATAATGTATACATCTTTATTAATCTTGCGACGTTCGTATAAACGATTTACAATATCAATATCGTAAGCATAAGATGTTTCTAAATGTATGCCGTGTTTTAAAGCTTCTTCAACTATAAATGAAAAATGAGAACTTTTTGTACAGTAACAATAAAAATACTGTCCTTCGTATTTGTGCTTTTTAAAAGCATTTGCAAATAAGCTTTTAGCCTTATTAATTTGCATACCAATTTTAGGTAGGTAAGTTAATTTTAAAGGAGTACCGTGCTTATTAATTAAGGAGATAAGGTCTAGTCCGTTGAATTCTAAATAACCATCATCATTTTGATCAAACCCTTCTTGAGGAAAATGGAAGGTCTGGTTCACAAGCGAAGTATAGGTGTTATTCATTATTAGTATTACGTATTATACGGTGAGCAAATAGATTTTTGCAACGCAAAAGTAATAGTTTACTCGCTTGATTGCATAAAAAAAACCGGAAAGGTTTAGACTTCCGGTTTTGTATGGTATTCTAGATAGAATTCTATTTTACAGAATCAACCAATGCTTTGAAAGCAACTGGCTCATTCATAGCTAAATCGGCCAAAACCTTACGGTTAAGGTCAATTCCTTTTACACTCAATTTATTAATAAATTGACTATAAGTTAATCCTTCTTGTCTTACTGCTGCATTAATACGTGCAATCCATAATTGACGGTATTCACGTTTTTTAAGTTTACGACCTACATAACTGTATGTTAAACCTTTTTCAACGATATTTTTGGCAACGGTATAAACGTTTTTACGTTTACCATAAAAGCCTTTAGCTTGATCAAGAATTTTTTTCCTTCTAGCCCTAGATGCTACTGCATTTTTTGAACGTGGCATAGTATTAATTTTTTACGTAAACGAATTTAAATACGCGTCTACTGATTTTTAAAATGATGGTGGTTTTTTAAATAAACGCGTAGTTTATCCTTTCAAACGTAATAAACGTAGAACAAAATCTTTGTTTGGTGCACTTACCATACCTTTTTTGCTCATTGCTCTTTTACGCTTTTTTGACTTTTTTGTTAAGATGTGACGTTTGAAAGCTTTCTGGAAAGTGATTTCTCCAGTACCAGTCACCTTAAAGCGCTTTTTTGCGCTAGAATTGGTTTTTACCTTTGGCATGTTAAATAATCTAATTAAGATTACACCCTGCTGGCGGTTTCGAACAGACGAAACACTTGTAAGGCCCTACGGGAAATATCCGATTTTTTCGGATGGCAAAGGTAAGGGTTTGTAAACATAAATCAAAAGCCAAATTGGTATATCAAAAAAAATAATTTCAATTAGAATAATTAGAAGTTAACTGCTTCTAAATAATTGAAAATCATTGCAATAGACATCTATAAACTAAAAAACAGCAACTATTATGTTGCTGTTTCCTAAAAACAAAATTACCTTTTATCCTTTCTTCTTTCCTGTTTTTGGTGTGAATATGGCAAACATTCGCTTTCCTTCTAACTTAGGCATACTCTCTAAAGTACCTGCTTCTGCTAGTCTTTCAGCAAATTTCAACAATAATAATTGCCCACGATCCTGAAACATAATAGCACGTCCTTTGAACTGTACATATGCTTTTACTTTGTTACCATCCTTTAAGAAATTCTCGGCATGTTTTGCCTTGAAATTAAAATCATGGTCATCAGTTCCTGGTGTAAAACGAATTTCTTTTACTTCACTTTGCTTGGAATTGGCTTTCATTTCCTTTTCCTTCTTCTTCTTCTCGTATAAGAATTTCTTATAGTCGATTACTTTACAAACTGGGGGATCTGCTGTTGGAGAAATCTCCACAAGGTCTAATTCCTGTTCTTGAGCAATTTTTAAAGCGTCTGCTGTTGGGTAAACACCTACTGTAACATTGTCGCCTACTAAACGAACTTGTAATACACGAATTCTTTCGTTAATGCGATGTTCAGGCTCCGGTTGCCTGTTAAACCTGGGGTTAAATCTTCCTCCGCCTCTTGGTGGTAATGCCATTAAAACTTGTTTTGTGAATAATTATTTATTGTTAAAGATATAAATAAAGCTGACTATTCCGGTGATTTACGATTATCTATTTCATCAACCACTAATTCTATGAACGAATCAACCGATTGTACACCCATATCTCCTTTTCCTTGACGGCGAACTGCCAATTGGTTTTCTGCAACTTCTTTTTCGCCTATTACTAGCATGTAAGGTACGCGCATCAATTCTGTATCACGGATTTTTTTTCCAATCTTTTCATTTCTATCGTCTATTTCTACCCTTACGCCTGCTTTACGCAATTTTGCTTTAACAGCTATGGCATAGTCTTGAAACTTATCACTAATTGGTAAAATCTTTACTTGCAATGGCGCTAACCATACTGGAAACTTACCAGCATAATGCTCTAAAAGGAAGCCAATAAATCTTTCGTGCGTTCCTAATGGCGCTCTATGAATGATTAGTGGCGTTTCGGGTGCATTCTCTTTATTGGTGAATTCTAATTTAAAACGACGTCCTTGTGCAAAATCAACTTGGTTAGTTGCTAAGGTAAATTCTCTACCAATAGCACTCCAAATTTGAACATCTATTTTAGGTCCATAAAATGCACCTTCATCGGGAACTTCTACATATGGCGTTCCTGATTCTTTTAAAACTTGACGAACCATTTCTTCGGTTTCTAACCATAATTCAGGTTCATCAATGTATTTTTTACCCAATTTTGCTGGGTCGTGTAAACTCAAGCGCATTACGTATTTGTCAATTCCAAAAATCTCGAAATACTTTAAATACATATCATTCACCGCCCTAAATTCTTGCGCAAATTGCTCTTTACTACAATAGATATGCGCATCATTCATGTGTAAACAACGTACACGCATTAAACCAAACAGTTCTCCACTTTGCTCGTAGCGATAACAAGTGCCATATTCTGCTAAACGCAAGGGCATTTCTTTGTAGCTACGCAATTCAGCCGAAAATATTTTGTGGTGGTGCGGGCAATTCATTGCTTTTAAATAGTACTTAGTGCCATCCATTTCCATGGGTGGATACATACTTTCTTGGTAATAAGGTAAGTGACCGCTAGTAATATATAAACTCTCTTTGGCAATATGCGGGGTAACTACCCTTTTATAACCTGCTTCTTCTTCCGTTTCTTTGGCTAGCCTTTCTAATTCTTCAATAATAATGGTTCCATTAGGCATCCACAAAGGCAAACCTGGTCCTATATCATCATCCATTGTAAAAATGCCTAACTCTTTACCTAATTTACGATGGTCGCGCTTTTTCGCTTCTTCCAACATTAATAAATAAGCGTCTAACTCATTTTTATTAGGAAATGTAACACCGTAAACACGGGTTAACATTTTGTTCTTTTCATCTCCTTTCCAATATGCCCCAGATATGCTAGTAAGCTTAATGGCTTTAATAACGCCTGTGCCTGGAATATGCGGCCCTCTACACAAATCGGTAAATTGACCTTGGGTATAAAAACTTATTTCACCATCCTGTAAGCCTTGTAATAAATCTAGTTTGTATTCGTCGCCTTTATCTGCAAAATATTTAATAGCGTCGGGCTTTGAAATGGTTTGACGGATATATGGATTGTTCTGTTTTACCAGTTCCACCATTTTTATTTCAATTTGGCGGAGGTCTTCATCACTCATTTGTCTGCCACCTAAATCCATATCGTAATAAAAACCTCTTTCTAAAGCTGGTCCTACCCAAAATTTCACACCTGGAAATAAAGATTCAACGGCTTCAGCCATTAAATGCGCTGATGAATGCCAGAAAGTATTTTTTCCTTCTGCATCATCCCATGTTAATAATTGCAAAGAAGCATCTGCCGTTATTGCACGTGAGGCATCCCATACCTGGCCATTTACTTTGGCAGCCAATACTTTTCTGGCTAACCCTTCACTGATAGACTTGGCGATGTCTAAAGAAGATATTCCTTCTTGGTATTCTCTAGTTGCGCCATCTGGAAAACGAATCTGTATCATGTATTTATATCGAATCTTAATGTGATAAGGGTAACAAAAATACAAAATTGCAGTCAGACTTTCCCTTACTAAGAATTAATTATAATGAAAACCTTAACGGTTCTTTAGTAAGTTAACGTAGTTTGGTGCTGTAGTTTTGCGCCATGAGATTGAATTTTACCCTTCTTTTTCTTTTATTGTTTGCTTTTACCGCCCAATCCCAAAAACTTACGGGGATTTGGAGGGGTTATTTTAGTTCGTCTAACGGTGTCTACCGCGAGGGGATTAAAGAAGAAATGTATAAATACGAAATTCAAATTGAGCAGCAACAAAACAATGCGGTTAAAGGGGTTACCTATTCATACAAAACCACCATTTTTTATGGCAAAGCAACTATTCAGGGGATTTATTCGCCGAATACTAAATCTATCATTTTAAAGGAAACTGGATTAGTTGAACTTGAAATTGGCGATAAAAGTCAGCCTTGCTTAATGACTTGCTATTTAGATTATTCAAAAATTGGCAAACTAGAAGTTTTACAAGGAACTTTTATTTCTACCAATGTAAAAGACAAAGGTGATTGTGGTGCTGGTAAAGTTTATTTAGAAAGAGTCCCTGTATCTGATTTTAAATTAGAAGATTTTTTAACTAAAAAGAAACCAACAGATACAACTAAAAACAATGCTAAAATACCTCTAAAACAAAATAGCACAGTTACCAATGCTTCTAAAATAAGACCAGGTGCAGAAGCTAATTTAGTACCTAAAAATGCTATAGGTATTTTAAAGGATTTGAGTGTTGAGAAAAAAAATATTCCAGCTCCAACAATTGTAACAATAGACACAGTTGTTCCTGCTATTCCAAAACCTAAAGTGAATAACAAAATAGCTTTACCTAAAGTATTGGTAGAAAGAGAGAATCATTTGGTTCGTACTATTCAAACATCTGAAGAAAATATTCAAATTGAATTATTTGATAACGGCACAATTGACCATGATTCTATTTCTGTTTTTGATAATAACAAACAGGTAATAAAAAATGGTGAACTGAGTTATAAGCCTATCAAACTAAAAATAAAATTCTCTACCGAAGACAATAAACACGAATTAATTATGGTGGCAGAGAATCTTGGTGAAATACCACCTAATACTGCATTAATGGTTATTACTGCAGGCAAACAACGCTATGAAATATTTTTAACTTCTACCGAAGAAAAAAATGCCAAAGTTGTTATTGAGTATACCCCCAAACAATAATTAGAATTTTATATTCCAAGTAACTGACGGGATGATTGGAAACAATGATACCTGTTTTGCAACTATCGATAAATTACCTGTTGCCGCACTACCCTCTTGATCGAAATAAATAAAATAAGGATTCTTTCTACTGTAGATATTGTATACACTAAAAACCCAATTAGTAGTGGTTTTACTGGTTGATTTATGTTTTGGTGTATACGTTGCTGCGAAATCTAATCGATGGTAGTCTTCCATTCTATATGCATTGATACGACTATATTCTTGTGAAAGTGTTCCATTAATAAAATAGAATCTTTCTGGAATTGAAATGGCACTGCCAGTACCATAAACAAATACAGACGACAAACGCCATTTTGAATTGAGTTCGTAATTGGTTACAAATGATAAATCGTGTCGGCGATCATTTCTACTTGGATATTTATTGCCATTATTTAAATCTTTAAATTGTCGCCAAGTATAACTCAATGTATATCCGATCCAACCAGTTAATCGGCCCTTTACTTTATTAATAAAAAATTCAGAACCATAACTCCAACCCTTTCCAAATACAAATTCTTCTTCGGGATCTTTTAGAGAAGGTGTATATCCTTCTTTGTATTCTATTTGGTTTTCCATTGTTTTATAATAGAGTTCTACAGAAGTTTCAAACATCCCTTCTTTAAAATTTCTAAAATAACCCAATGCATACTGCCAACTCATTTGTGGCTTTACACGAATGGTACTTGGTACCCATAAATCTGTTGGAAGTGTAGTACCTGCATTGGTTACTAAATGTATATATTGTAAATTATTGGTAATGGCCGCTTTAAATGAACTCTGCTCATTCAATTCATACCTAAGTGTTGCCCTTGGTTCAAATCCGCCATAGGTTTTAACAGTTTTCCCTTTTGCATATACTGTGCTATCAATTTTATTGCCATTAATATCACGGATATAATTTGTGTAAGATCCAACTTGTTGAAATGCGCTATATCTAATTCCTATATTTAGTTTGATTTTTTTATTGAATTCCCAATCATCTTGTAAATAGATAGCATATTCATTTGCTTGTTTTTTATTTGCATTTTGTGGCGCAAATACAACACTATCTTGGTTTGCAGTAAAAAGATTCGGTAAAAAAGTATGGAATGTATACTGAGCGCCAAACTTAATTTTATGCTCGGGTGAAGCATAATAATCAATATCGGTTTTGGCATTTAAATCTCGAATACCTGAAGATAATTTGATATTGAAATCTTTTTGTTTTCCATTGAGTTCAAATTTATAATCATTATACACCAAGGTTGTATTAGAAAATAATTTTTTATTGAACACATGGTTCCACCTTAATGTAGCAGTAGAATTACCCCATGGAATTTCGGTATTAAAATTTCGTTTGGCATTATTGAAATTGAATTTATCACGTCCAAAATAACCACTTAAATACAAATGGTCTTTTTCGGAAATTTGATAATTCATTTTAGCATTTAAATCATAGAAATAATAGCCAGAACCATAATAGTCACTTGTTTTTTTAATGAATGGTTTAGCCAATGCATCTGCATAAGTTCTTCGGGCAGAAATCATATAAGAAGCTTTGTTTTTTTTCAATGGCCCTTGAATAGAAAACCTTGACGCAATTAAGCCAACACCAATATCCACCTGTGTTTTATTGGTATTCCCTTCTTTCATAGCCACATCAACTACCGAAGACAACCTGCCACCATATTGGGCGGGCATGCCGCCTTTTATGAGTGTTACATTTTTTATAGCATCACTATTAAAAATACTAAAGAAGCCAAATAAATGCCCTGTATTGTATACAACGGCATCGTCTAATAAAATTAAATTTTGGTCTGCACCACCGCCCCTTACATAAAATCCTGCATTGCCTTCACCTGCATTACGAATACCTGGTAATAATTGTAGTGTTTTTAAAATATCAACTTCACCTAAAAAGGCAGGAATTGCTTTGGCTGTATTTACATTCAATTCAAACTTACCCATTTGGGCAGTTTTTATATTATTGTCTCTTTTTTTAGCAACAACAGTTACATTATTTATTACTGCTGTATTTGATAAGAGTTTAAAATCAATTTGTTGGTTATTGTGTAAATCTAAAACCAATAATTTAGGTTGATAACCTATGAAGGAGCACAAAAATTCATACTTACCATTTGTTAATGTAATAGAATAAAACCCATATTGATTGCTAACAATGCCTTTGCGCTCTTTGGGAATAGATAAGTTGGCTCCAATTAATGTTTCGCCTGTTAAACTGTCTTTGATATAACCATTGATTGTAAATTTCTCTTGGGAATTAGCAAGTATATTAAAGCTGATACATACAACAATAAATAGAAACCTTTTATTCATAACTACTAAACACTTAATGTGCAACAATGTTCTTTAAACAAAATTTTATTGTTTATTGGTAAAGCTAAGCGTATCTCTAATTTCTGCACAAGGTGTTTTAAGCTTTGGCGCATAAGGATTTTTTCCATCAACTATTTGACTAATCCAATAAGCTCCTTGATCGTCGAAAGAACTGGAACAGTAATAATGATACAAAACAATTTGATCATATTGAACAGTTCTAATTAAATCATATAATTGGTCACTAACCATTTGAAAAGACCTTCTTTTTGACAATAAATTATTTTCGCCTAACAAGCCTAGGATTTCTGCAGAAATTCCTTCTGAATAGGTTTTTGCTGTATTTATTAAATTAGAATCGGCTTTTAATTGGTTTAATTGCAAACTATCTGAAGCCAAAATCATTAAACGGGCAGTTTGTGCAATACCACTATCTTTTTCAGCAATAAACTGGTCTTTTAGGTTGAAATAGGCATTTAGTAAGTTATTAAAAGACTCATTAAATGCATTTGAATTGGCAGTTTTTGATAAAGCCACTTGTTTTTTACCCAATTCTGCCTGCTTTTTTTCGTTTTGAAAACTACATGATAATAGAAAAAGAACCATAAAACAAGCCAAAAACTGCTTCATAAGTAAAAATTTATGTTACAAAATTAAAGCAAATTGCATTGGGAGCATATTGCAATTACCTTTGCGGCCTTAAATACTTGTTAAGAGATGCTGATAGGATTACAAAATGTTACGTTTGAGTTTGGTGCTAGGGTAATTGTTGAAGATGCAACATGGCATATTCAACCCGGTGACCGTATTGGGTTGATTGGTTATAATGGAACTGGCAAATCAACTTTATTAAAGGTTTTGGTGGGCGAATACCTCCCTTCTAAAGGAACTGTTGAAAAAAGTAAAGAAACAACCATTGGCTATTTACACCAAGATTTATTGAGTTTCGACACTAGTGAAAACATTACTGAAGTTGCTTTGAGCGCTTTTGAAAGGGTTCGTCAACTAGAAAAAGAAATAGAAACACTTGGTATTGAATTAGAGAATGATTCAGAAAACGAAACCATTCTTATTAAATATACCGATGCCTTACATGAATTAGATGTTTTGGATGGATATAATATTCATCATAAAGCAGAAGAAGTGCTGCACGGACTAGGATTTAGTAATAACGACTTGGTTCGACCATATAAAGAATTTAGTGGAGGATGGCGTATGCGGGTATTGTTGGCAAAAATGATTTTACAACAACCCGATGTATTGTTAATGGATGAACCTACCAATCACTTAGACCTTCCTTCAATTGAATGGCTTGAAAAATATTTAATACACTATAAAGGCAGTGTGGTAATTGTTAGCCACGATAAGTTTTTCTTGAATAGAATGGTGAATAAAATTGTTGAAGTATACCAACAACAATTACATATTTATACCGGTGACTACGAGTTTTACGAGCAAGAGAAAATGATTCGAATAGATATGCAACAAAAAGCATTCGAGAATCAGCAAGATTATATTCGTCAACAAGAAAGATTTATTGAAAGATTTAAAGCAAAAGCAAGTAAAGCCGCACAAGCACAGAGTGTACAAAAACGTTTAGACAAAATTGATAAAATTGAAGACGTTCAATTAGAAAGACCAGATTTAAGAATCAATTTTCAGTTAGACAAAGTGCCAGGCAGAACCTTGGTGTCTTTGAAAAATGTAAGCAAACATTTTGGTAAAATTAATATTGTTGACTGCACCAATGCAGAAATTGATAGAGGCGATAAAATTGCCTTGATTGGCGCCAATGGTAAAGGGAAATCAACCGTTTTGCGTATGGTTGCTGGAACCGAAGAATTTACTGGAGAGCGAGTTTGGGGGCATAATGTAGAAGAAAGTTTCTATGCACAGCACCAACTAGAAGCTTTAACCATGACGCATACTATCATGGAAGAAATGCAAAACAGTGGCAGCAAAAAAAGCGATGCAGAATTGCGTAGTTTAATGGGTGCCTTTCTTTTTGGAGGCGATGATATTGATAAAAAAATACGGGTTTTAAGTGGTGGCGAAAAAGCAAGGGTTGCACTAGCTAAAACCATTGTAAGTAAGGCGAACTTTTTAATTCTAGATGAACCTACTAACCACTTAGACATGCACTCAGTTGAATTATTAGCTGAAGCATTAAATAAGTACGAAGGCAGTTATATATTGGTTAGTCACGATAGGTATTTTATTTCTAAAACTGCCAATAAAATTTGGGAGATTGTAGACAATCAAATAAAAGAATTTAAAGGAACTTATCAAGAGTGGATTGAATGGAATGAGCGTATGGCAAAAATTGGGGCTGAAAATGCCAAGAATGAAAAGCCTGAGCAAAAAGCATCTCAGCCAATTGTGGCTCCAGTTACAAAACAAGTTGAAAAAAATCCTATCAACAAAGACCAACAAAAAGAATTACAACAATTACAAAAGCAACTGCAACAAATAGAAACCAATTTAAATAAAGCAAAAACAGAAAAGCTTCGCATTGAAGCAGCAATGGGTGATCCTAACAATTATTCCGATAAATCTAAATTTGTTCAGTTAGAAATAGACTATAAAAAAACACAGGCTGAATGGAACAGTTTAAATCAAGATTACGAACAAACTTTCGAAAAAATAATGGAAATAGATGCACTAACTAAATAGCAATTCATGAAGCGAAAAATCAAGTACTATCGACTTGTATGGTTAAAACACGATTTACCAGCAGGACTATCTGTATTTTTTGTTGCGCTTCCATTGTGTTTAGGTATAGCACTTGCTTCTGGGGCTCCATTATATGCTGGAATTTTGTCGGGTGTTATTGGCGGTTTGGTTGTTTCATTAATTAGCGGTTCTGCTTTTGGAGTTTCTGGCCCTGCTGCAGGCTTAACCACTGTTGTAGCTGCTAGTATTATTTCTGCAGGTGATTTTAAGATATTTTTATTATCTGTATTTATAGCAGGTTGCTTTCAATTATTATTAGGAATATTAAAATTGGGTGTTTTGGCCAATTACTTTCCATCGGCAGTTATTAAGGGAATGTTGGCTGCTATAGGAATTATTTTAATTTCAAAACAAGTTCCAATTGCATTGGGATATGATCAACCTGATTTTTGGAGAAGTGGATTTCTACATCTTTTCTCATATCAAAACTTTTTTGGCAATAACAGTATTTTAAAACTCCATTTTACAGCTGGTGCAATATTAATATCAATTATATCAATTGGATTAATGTTTTTATTACAGTTACCTTATTTTAAGAAAAAAAGCATTATCCCTCCTGCACTGATTGTGGTAGTAATTAGTATTGGTGTTAATTTAATATTCTTAAAATTTGCAGAAAGTCAGTCATTAAAGCCTACCCAACAAGTACAAATTGCTAGCAATTTATTTTCAAGTATTTCATTACCTGATTTTTCTAAAATATTCTCTTCAATTAATATTTGGAAAAACGGTTTAACCATTGGAATATTAGCTACACTTGAAACACTGCTATGTGTAGAAGCCATAGATAAATTAGATATTAGAAACCGAATAACGCCAGTTAATAGAGAATTAGTGGCACAAGGAATTGGCAATATGCTTTGTGGATTATTAGGTGCCATACCAATGACCGCTGTAATTGTAAGAGGTGCTGCAAATGTTGATGCTGGTGCAAGAACAAAATTGTCTGCATTTACACATGGGTTATTTTTATTGCTTTCTGTTTTATTAATACCATTTTTATTAAATCAAATACCTTATGCAGCATTATCGGCTATTTTATTAATTACAGGATATAATTTAACCAAACCAAAACTATACAGAAACATGTGGGGTTTGGGTTGGAAACAGTTTGCTCCTTTTTTAATAACCATAATTGTTATACTCGCTACCGATTTATTAATAGGTGTATTTATTGGTTTATTAATTTCTATTTATTTTATTATTCAAAATAATTTTAAAACAGATTATCAGATTATTAAAACCAAGGACCACGAAACAGATGTGTATTTAATTAAACTAAATTCTAATGTGAGTTTTTTAAATAAGGTTAAATTACGGTCTGCTCTTGATAAAATTCCAAAATATTCTATATTAACTATAGACGGGTCAAATACCCATTTTATTGATTATGATATATTAGAAATGATTAGCGCGTTTCATAATAAAGCACACGAAAAGCATATTGAAACGCACCTATTAAACATAGAAACAGTAAACATTTCGGCCATTCACTAATGACTGATTGGGTTGAATAAATGAATTTATAGTATCTTGCAATTGCAATAATTAAATATGGAAACAAGACTACCAATAGTTGGAATAGTAATGGGAAGCGATAGTGACCTATCAATTATGCAAGACGCAGCTGAAATTTTAAAGCGTTTTGACATTCCTTTCGAGTTAACCGTAGTTTCTGCACATCGTACACCTACTCGTATGGTGGAATACGCTAACAAGGCTATTGGTCGTGGTTTAAAAGTAATTATTGCAGGTGCTGGTGGTGCTGCACATTTACCAGGCATGATTGCTGCCGTTACTACTTTACCAGTGATTGGTGTTCCAATCAAATCTTCTAATTCTATTGATGGATGGGATTCTGTTCTTTCTATTTTACAAATGCCCAATGGTGTACCAGTTGCCACAGTAGCGTTAAATGCTGCAAAGAATGCTGGAATTCTAGCTGCTCAAATTTTAGGCACTAGCAATGCTACAATTGCAAATGCACTGGTTGATTATAAAAATGAAATGGATAACGCGGTAACTTCAAAAATTAAATTACTACAAAAAGACTGGCCCAATCAGTTTGATAAATAGTGCTTATTTAATGGTAAGCACACTAAACTGCATTTCTAATGTATTTGATGCACGATAAATTAGATTAATAAAATCTTTACCGTGTAATGCATAAAAGTCTCCAATATTTGCTACCCTTTCTTGTAAACTATTGTTAGGATATAATGCCGTTTTTAAATTGCTTATTTGTCTTTTAGCTATTTGAAACTTTTCTTTTTCGGCTTTTAATAGTTTCTTTTGTAGCGCGAGTATTTTTTTGGTTGATTGAATTTCTAGAGCGGTTACATGGTCATTCAAACTCTTATCAACTGAATTTGCTTTTTCTTTTAATGATTCAAACAATAATTTACAATTAGCCAATTCATTTGTAAGGTCTAACATGGCTGCTGTATCTCTTTTTACAATTGTATTTAATAATGCTTCGGCCGATTGAAATAAATCTGGTTCTGAGAAACCTAATTGTTTCATTTTATTAAACTGCGCTTGGGTTAAACACAAAAATGAATTGCGCAAAACCAATACTGGATAAGGAATACCGCAATGGTTGAATAGATTTTTTAATTCTAACCAATAGGCTAATTCACCGCCACCACCAATAAAAGCAATATTAGGCAATACCGTTTCTTGGAATCCACCACGTAAAATTACATTGGCACTAAATCGATCTGGATAATTATTTAGTTCATTTAAAATTTCTGATTCAGTGAATTGTAAGTTTAATGCTTGTACAGTATACATTCCGTTTACTAACTCAATTCTTTCGCGATGATTATCTAGTAAATAAAATAAATTAATCGTTCTGCCAGAAGCCTGTACTTTATAGTGCAGTTTTAAAGCACTAATTGTTTCTGCAATGATAGCATGTGAGAAATTTTCAACTAATTCTTTTTTTACAACTGATTGATAAGCAGATTTTAGTTTTGCATTATCAGGAATTAACACAACCAATCCATAATCAGCAAACAAATGATTCACCAATTCAAGTGTGGCTTGTTGAATGGATTTTCCTAAAGTATATACTTGCTTAAATACATTCACTAATTCTAGTCCTGAACTATGTATGGCAATTTGCCCTTCAATGGCATTAATTAATTGTAAAAAAGCTTTATCAACTTTCATTCTACCAACCGCACCAGTTTGATTGGTTTTCCAAACAAGATCTTGACCACCTAAATTAATTTGACCCAATTCATCTAAATCGGCGTCTTCACTGCCCATATAATAAACAGGTACAAAATTGTATTCAGGTATTTTATCCTGAAGCATTGCTGCTAATTTAATAGTGTGTAGAATTTTGTAAATAAAATACAAAGGGCCTGTAAATATATTGGGCTGATGTGCTGTTGTAACTGTAAAACAAGTAGGCTTTAAAAGTGATTCAATATTAGCTTTTGTTTTGTAAGAAATTTCAACGCCAGCGTATTGTTCCGTTAACACCTCCACTAATAATTTTCTTGGTGTATCAAATGATTTTCTTGCTTCTATGGCTGATTGAATCCCTAATAAATTGGGGGTATGAGTATAGAATGGTCGTAATGATGGGGATTGAGAAATATAATCAGCAACTAGTGTTGAAAAATAACCAGTGTGCTCGTATGGCAGATTAAAATTGTCAAACTCCATCATAGATAGTAAAAATACAACTTAGTAGAAACTATTGTTCAGAACTATTCAAAACTAATTAATTGAATCGATTAGGATTAAAAGGTTCAATATTCATTAATAATGGCGTTTCGTTAATAATTTGGGTAACTAATTTGCCCGTACCTGCTCCCAAACTCAAGCCCAACATAGAATGCCCTGTTGCAATAACAACATTCTTCCATTTATTAGACCGTCCTATATAAGGCAAGCCATCAGCAGAACAAGGCCTATAACCCCACCAAACTTTATCTATGCTAGGAACTGGAATGTCAAATTCCGGATAAAACTGCTTAACTGCACCTAATAAACCTTCTACCCTAGCCAAACGTGGCGGTGTTTTGGTAGAAGTTATTTCCATTGTACCTCCAAAACGAATTTTATTGCCATCCATTGGCGTTAAAGCAACCCTTCCTTCAATTAATACAGATGGATAGTTAATCTTGTGCGGAGAATCTTCGAGTGTTACTGAATAGCCTCTTCCGGGCATTAATGGTATTTTAACGTCCATCAATTCCGCCAATTCTCTAGACCAGGAACCTGCTGCAATAACTACTGTATCTGTGTCAATAACAGATTTGTTGGTTTTAACTTTTGTAATATTTGCTTCTTTATGTTCAAAACCAATTACTGTTTCACTTGTATGAAATTTTACACCAACATTTTTTAAATGTGCTAATAATTGCTCCATTAATTTGTTGGGATACAAATGTGCATCACATTTAAAATGGATTGCACCCAATGCATTGATTGTTGTTTGTGGTTCAAGTGCTTGTAATTCTTCGAATGATAATAATGCTGTATCATTTAAACCAATTTGGTGCGCTTTTTTTACAGTATGTTCTGCGTGTTCGGCACCCGTTGGTGTTTGAAATATTTCTAATAAACCTTTGTGTTCATAAGCAAAATTAAACTGGGGTAATTTTGTTAATGCTTCATATAATGACTGACTATAAATAGCAATATCACGTAATGGAATGGCGGCACGATCTACTTTTTCGGCTGTTGCAGATTTAATAAATTTCAATCCCCAATCAATCAAACTCATATCTAGCCTAGGTTGTACATAAAATGGGCTTTTAGAATTGAGCATCCATTTTAATCCTTGCTTTACAATACCAGGAGTTGCTAATGGAATAAAATGACTCGGACAAACATACCCTGCATTTCCATAAGAGCAATTATTTAGCAAATCTGTTTGGTCTATTATGGTTACTTCATAACCTGACTCTTGTAAATAAAACGCACTACACAATCCTATAATTCCACCTCCTATAATTACTACTTTCATACTAAAGTTTTATAATAACTAAAATATTAAATCACTTGAAAACCATATGCATAAGGATCATCTAATGGATCAATGGTTATATGGTTATGTCCATAAATTTTAGCCCATCCTTCCACACTTGGCCTGATAGCTGGCTTTTCAGCTACAGTTGTTTCTTCTTCAATTCTACCAATAAATACAGAACCAATAATACTTTCGTGAACAAATAAATCACCCGCTTTTAATTGTCCTTTTGTGTACCATTGCGCCATTCTAGCCGAAGTGCCAGTTCCACAAGGAGAACGATCAATTGCTTTATCGCCATAGAATACAGCGTTACGTGCTGTTGATTTTTCATCTAACACTTTGCCTGTCCATAAAATATGAGAACAGCCATTAATGGTTGGATTCTCGGGGTGAATAAAAGTATATTTCTGGTTGATATCGTTGCGTAAGTCTCTTGAAAATGCAATTAGTTCACTGGCTGAAAATTGCTCTAGTCCAGGAAAGTTTTTTTGGGGATCAACAATGGCATAAAAATTACCACCATAAGCAACATCAATTTGCAAATTGCCTAAACCGTTGCAATGAGCAGTAATATTATCAGCTGCTAAATAGGCAGGAACATTGGTAAGTTTTACAGAAACCACTTTATTTTCTACTTGCTTGTATTCAATCATCACCAAGCCTGCAGGGGCTTCCATGCGAACAATACCAGGAATTTTTGGTGTAATTAGTCCTTCTTCTATGGCAATGGTAATAGTGCCGATTGTTCCGTGTCCACACATTGGTAAACATCCACTGGTTTCAATAAATAATACGGCCACATCGTTTAAAGGATTGTGAGGTGGATATAAAATACTGCCACTCATCATATCGTGTCCACGAGGTTCAAACATTAAGCCTTTTCTTATCCAGTCGAATTCTCTTAAAAAATGCTGTCGTTTTTCGCTCATATTGGCACCTTCTAAAACAGGGCCTCCTTTTGCCACTACCCTTACTGGGTTGCCGCAAGTATGCGCGTCAATACAATAAAAATGATGACCCGCTTTATTTACTGGATCTATAATTTCAACAGAAATAGGAGCATTACTCATGGGCTAAAAATTGCAAGTTGAAACAACTATCTTTTCCATTCACCATCTACCAATCTTAAAATTTGTAAAGGGTTTTCATCTTTCAATGCATTTGGCAAAAGGCTTGAAGGACAATTCTGGAAACAAACCGGGCGTACCCAACGTTTTACTGCATTAATACCTACTGCGGTAAACCTGCTATCGGTACACGCAGGAAAAGGTCCTCCATGAACCATACTCGCACAAACTTCCACACCCGTTGGAACACCATTAAACAATACCCTTCCAGCAATTTGTGGTGCCATTTGAACTATTGTTGCATGGTTTTCAAAATCAATAGAAGTACCCATTAGTGTGGTAGTTAATTGACCTTTTAGTGTTTCCCAAATAGTAATTAATTCTGTTTCATTTTTGCAAACAACCAAAATGGCATAAGGTCCAAAAACTTCTTCGTGCAATAATGGATTGGCTAAAAATACTTCTCCTGAAACACTTGCAAATAAAGGCTGTGCAGTAGTATCGGATGGAATATTATTGGTATGAATGGTTACACCTTCTTGTTCAATTGCTTTGGCTGATTTTAATTGATAAGCTTTTAAAATTCCAGCATGTAACATTTTTGAAGGTGCTACTAAAGCTAATTCTGTGGCAAGTGTAGTGGCGAAACTATCTAATGATGTTGATGCTATTCCTAACAATATACCAGGATTGGTACAAAATTGACCAACACCTAAAGTAATAGAACCAGCATATTGTTTGGCTATATTTTCTGCATTTGTTTCTAAAGCATTTGGCAATAAAAGCACCGGATTGGTGCTACCCATTTCAGAAAAAACAGGAATTGGATTTGGTCTAGCAGCCGCATAATCATACAATGCTTTTCCGCCAGAAAATGACCCTGTAAAACCAACTGCGGCAGTTGCAGGATGTTGCACTAAGGCCTTACCTGTTTCAAATGAATCGGCTGTTACATGTTGAAAAACAGCAGCTGGCATTCCACAAAATTCAATTGCTTTTGCAATAGCAGTTGCTATTAATGTAGATGTTTGAATATGTGCTGGATGTGCTTTTACTACTACTGAACAACCTGCGGCTAAAGCACTTGCGGTATCTCCACCTGCCGTTGAGTAGGCGTATGGAAAATTACTTGCGCCAAAAACAATTACAGGCCCAATACCAATTAACATTTTACGAATATCTGGTTTGGGTGGTGTTTTATCTGGGATGGTAGTATCAATACTTGCCTCTACCCAAGTTCCTTCACGCAACATTTGAGCAAACATGCGCAATTGCATGGTTGTTCTACCTCTTTCACCCAATAATCTTGGTGTTGGAAGATTTGTTTCTGCTTGGGTAATATTAATTAAATCGTCTCCTAATGTTTCAATTTCAAAAGCTATTCGATCTAAGAAATTCGCTTTCTCTGCATCTGGTATTTGTTGGTATTGTGTAAATGCAAGTTTTGCTGCTTGCATAACAGTATCTGTATTTGAAAACGAAACAATAGTTTGCATGATTATACGGTTAAATGTAAGTATTCAGGTAAAATAGGTCGAGTAGCAATTCCTTTATCAATTACTTGTAAAATGCGCGTTCTTTCTTCTCCAACTAGTGTAAGCCTTGGTGCACGAACAGCTTCAGATCCAATACCAGCTTGTTGTTCAGCCAATTTAATATACTGAACTAATTTAGCATGAATATCTAATTCGAGTAAGGGCATAAACCATCGATTGATACTAAGTGCTTCAGCAATATGTCCTGCTTTTACTAATCTATAAATAGCCACGGTTTCTCTTGGAAAAGCACAAACCAAACCGGCAACCCAGCCATCTGCTCCTAATACCAATTCCTCCATTGCAAGCGTATCTACACCACAAAGAATTTTAAATCGATCTCCAAATCGATTAATTAATCGAGTAACATTTGTAGTATCTCTTGTTGACTCTTTAATAGCTTGAATATTGGCGCATTCGGCTAGTTCTTCAAACATTTCAATAGTCACATCAATTTTATAATCAACAGGATTATTGTAAATCATGATGGGCAAATCTGTTGATGCCGCAATCGTTTTAAAATAAGTAACTGTTTCGCGATGGTCTGACTTGTAACGCATTGGTGGCAACAACATTAAACCAGTTGCACCCCAAGATTTTGCATTGGCAGCTAAGGCTAAAGCATCTTTGGTTGCACCTTCTGCTATATTTAAAACAACAGGAATTTTTCCTGCAAGTTTTGAAACGGCAAATTTAATTAAGGTTTCTTTTTCATCCATGGTAAGCACACTTGATTCACCTAAACTTCCGCCTAAAATAATACCATTAACGCCTGCTGCAACTTGCTCATTTAAATTGTGTTCAAATAAGGTAAGATCTAATTGATCGTTAGTGGTAAACTTTGTTGTTAATGCGGGAAAAACGCCTTTCCATTGAATTGACATAGGTTTTATTTTATGGGTGTTGTATTCATTTTAATTTTAATTAGCCAACCACTTCTCCTTCTAAATCATAGTCGTATGCTTTAGTTATTTTAACCATTACAAATTCACCAATTTGTAATTTTTTTGTTGCATGCACCACTACTTCATTATCTACTTCTACACTATCAAATTCTGTTCTACCTAAATACCTACCAGCTTCTTTTTTATCAATTAGTACTTTCAAAATTCGGCCAATTTTTTCTTGATTTTTTTCTAAACTAATTTCTTGTTGCACTTCCATAATTGACTCTGCACGTGCTTGTTTTTCTTCGTCAGATATTGAATCTACTAAATTGTAAGCGGTAGTATTTTCTTCGTGGCTATAACTAAATATACCAACTCTATCAAAGCGATGCTCTTTTAAAAATCCTTTCAATTCTTCTACATCATCTTCCGTTTCACCAGGAAATCCAGCAATTAAAGTAGTGCGAATACAAATGCCTGGCACTTTTTCGCGAATAGTTTTAATTAAATCCCCCATTTCTTCACGCGTAATATTCCTATGCATTGCTTCAAGCATATTATTACTTGCGTGTTGTAATGGCATATCTAAATACTTACAAATATTATCACGTTCGCGCATTACATCTAATATTTCCATTGGAAATTTACTAGGATAAGCATAGTGTAAACGAATCCATTCTAATCCTTTAATATCTGCTAGTGCGTGTAATAGTTTTGGCAATTCACGTTGCTTATAAATATCCAACCCATAATAGGTTAACTCTTGGGCAATTAACATAATTTCTTTAACGCCTTTTTTAACCAATCCTTCTGCTTCTGCAACCAATACTTCAATTGGTTTACTAACATGCTTACCACGCATTAAAGGAATGGCACAAAAAGAACAAGTTCTATTACATCCTTCACTAATTTTTAAATACGCATAATGAGATGGTGTACTTAATAATCTTTCTCCTAATAATTCTGTTTTGTAATCGGCATCAAATTGCTTTAACATTAAAGGCAATTCTAAAGTACCAAACCAAGCATCTACTTCAGGCATTTCATTTTCTAAGTCTGCGCGATACCGCTCACTCAAACATCCTGTTACATATACTTTGTCTAATTTACCGCGTCTTTTTAATTCTAATTGGTCTAAAATAGTATTGACACTTTCTTCTTTTGCCTTATCAATAAAACCACAAGTATTAACTACAACTATATTATGGTCTAGTTTTTTGTTTTCGTGAACTACAGCAATATCATTGGCCAATAATTGACCACTAAGCACTTCACTATCTACTAGATTCTTACTACAGCCTAGTGTAATGATATTTACTTTGTCTTTTTTGAGTGTTTTTGATTTCATACGAATAGTAAAAATACAAATAAGGAGGCGATTAACCGCTATTTAGCCTCAAAAGCAGTTCTGGTTAAAGTAAATAAACATAATGACTTGCCATCAAGTAGGTATTCTCCGGTAAGATTGAATCCAGACTTCTTTAAAACAGCCATAGAAGCATGATTTTCTGGATCAGTAATGGCAAATAATTCTGGGTGCACCGTTCTACTAAAAAAAACCTTTGCCCCATGCAACACCAATTCAGTTGCCATTCCTAAACCCCAATATTCGGGCATTAGTGCATAACCTATATGATAATTAGCATCTCCATTTAAATATAAAATAGAAAAAGACCCAACAAACACCCCTGTAGATTTATTCACTACACACATTCTGCCGTATGGAAATCCTGGAACGTATAAATTGAAATTTTCTTTTAAAAAAGCATCACTTGCTTCTCTTGATTTGATGGGTCGAATAAATTGTACAACAGCTGCATTGCTATTGAAATTGAAAAAGTCTGAGGCATCTGTTTGAGCAAACTGCCTTACCAATAATCTTTCCGTTTCAAATGGATCCATAAAATAGGTTAACTTTTAGGATGGATTTATTTATGAATTTCACTTGAAAAATGAAAAACAATATCAGGATTATTATTGATTTCGGTATTTAAAAACCATTCACTTTGAGCTAAATAAACAGGATTAGCATCTTTATCTTCTGCTGAATTCTGTTGTTTGTAACGTAAAAAATCTGCTAATTTTTCTGGACTTTTACTAGTTAACCAACAAGCTTTGTAAAATGGTAAAGTTCTAAACTCACAAGCAGCACCGTATTCTTGAAGTAAACGGTATTGAATTACTTCGAACTGTAATTCTCCAACACAACCAATGATTTTTTTATTTCCGCCAAATTGGGTAAACAATTGTGCCACACCTTCATCTGTTAACTGGCTAATACCCTTTTCCATTTGTTTGGTTTTCATAGGATCTTTGTTAACCAATTCCTTGAAAATTTCTGGCGAGAAAGTTGGGATACCTACAAAATAAAAATCTTCTCCTTCTGTAAGTGTATCTCCAATTTTAAAATTACCTGTATCGAACAAACCCACTACATCTCCAGCAAATGCATCTTCAATAACATCTTTACTTCGAGCCATAAAAGAATATGGATTACTAAAACGCATATCCTTGTCTAAACGAACATGGTGAAAATATTTATTACGCTCGAACTTTCCACTACAAACACGCATAAATGCAATCCTATCGCGGTGTTTAGGATCTAGATTGGCATGTATTTTAAAAATAAAACCACTAAACTTATCTTCTTCTGCAGCAACAGTTCTTGTAGAAGTCTCTCTACTTTTAGGGATTGGCGCAATTTGTATAAATGCATCCAACATTTCCTTCACACCAAAATTATTTACCGCACTGCCAAAAAATACTGGCGCAATTTTTCCTTCTAAATAATCTGATGCATTTAATTGACCATATACGCCATCAATCAATTCTACATCTTCTCTTAATTGAGCAGCATCTCTTTCACCAACTTTTGCATCTAATAAAGTATCCGATAAATTACTAATTGAATAAACATCTTCGTCATCATCTTCTGCTTTAGTACTGGCAGTAAATAATCGTAAATTTTTATCGTGCAAATTATACACTCCTTTAAATTCCTTACCACTATTAATAGGCCAGGTCATTGGATGTAAAGAAATTTTTAATTCATTTTCTATTTCTTCTAATAAATCGAATCTGTTTTTACCGTCTCTATCCATTTTATTAATGAACACAATCACTGGCGTATCACGCATTCTACAAACTTCCATTAATCGGCGTGTTTGTGCTTCAACCCCATTAACACTATCAATTACCAAAATAACACTGTCAACTGCAGTTAAGGTACGATAGGTATCTTCCGCGAAATCTTTGTGACCAGGTGTATCTAATAAATTAATAGAAATTCCTTTGTATTCAAATGTCATTACAGATGTGGCAACAGATATTCCACGCTGTCTTTCAATTTCCATGAAATCACTAGTTGCATGCTTTTTAATTTTGTTGCTCTTAACAGCTCCTGCCACTTGAATGGCACCACCAAACAACAAAAACTTCTCAGTAAGTGTCGTTTTACCAGCATCAGGGTGTGATATAATGGCAAAAGTTTTTCGCCTACTTATTTCTTTCTCGTATTTCATGAATGATCCAATTGCTTTTTCTAGGCGCAAAGGTAAGGTTTGAGTTTTGTTTTAATGAGGCAATTGATATATATTAAATTTACTATATATTGTATGTAAATGCATAGTTTAAATTAAACTTTAAAATGATGAACAAACAGTATGAAAAATGATTGAATTGAAACATTGAACGTTAATATTTGGTTACAGAAATAGAGAATATGATTAAAGCAATGATAGTTTGGTATGTTTATACTTTAAACAGAAAATCAAATGAGAATTATCCTTTTGTTTACTTTTATTTATTTAGGAACTCCAAGCACCAATGCACAAGGCTTAAAAAACTTAATTAAAAAAGCAACATCCATAGATAGTAATATTCAGCAAGTATCAAAGGGAACTAATTTATTACAACAAAATGATATTGCTACTGGGTTAAAAGAAGCCTTACAAATTGGCACAGAAAAGAGTATTAAAAACTTATCGAGTATAGATGGTTTTTTTGGAAATGCCGCATTAAAAATATTAATGCCTCCAGAAGCAGAAAAGATAGAAACTTCATTAAGAAAAATAGGCCTAAACAAACAAGTAGACGAAGCTATATTATCGATGAATAGGGCTGCAGAAGACGCCTGCAAATCGGCAGTGCCAGTTTTTGTTGCTGCTATTAAACATATTTCATTTGACGATGCTATTGGAATATTAAAAGGCAATGATGACGCAGCAACATCTTACCTAAAAAACAAAACGAGTATTGAATTAACTAATCAGTTCAAACCTACTATTGAAGCCTCTTTACAAAAAGTTGGGGCAACTAAAAACTGGAATACAATTATTACGCAGTATAATCGATTTACACTTAAAAAAATCAATCCAGATTTAACTGCTTATGTAACAGAAAGAGCCTTGATGGGTATTTTTTCACAAATAGCAATAGAAGAAAAAAATATTAGAAAAGATCCTTTGGCTAGATCTACCAATTTATTAAAGAAAGTTTTTAGTGGCGCTGGAAATAATTAGAGATAGTAAAACCACCAAGTTCTCTACAACTTTATTTATTATTTAATTACTAATTTGAGGTTTTACACAACATTTACAACACCTTCTAACTTATTAGTTTTTTGAACAATGCTTCGAATCTGAATATCAAGCTCGTTTGCACTTTGAATTAAATGGTCTAATATATCTTGATTAGCAATTGTTTTATTGTTGTTTAGCACTTCAATTACGCCCAAAATATTTGCTAATGGTCTGCGAATTTCATGAGATTGTATGAATGCAATATCTCTTAAAGTAGCATTTTGTTGTTTTAATTTTTCTTGTACAAGCACATCATCAGTAACGTTTCTTGCTGTTCCTATTAATTGCATCACTTTACCCAGAGAAGATTTTCTTACAATTGCATGTGCTTCTACAAATCTTACTAACCCTTTATTTGTATTAATTCTAAAGATAATAGTTATAATTCCTTTTTTTCCAGATGTAAGATCAGAGACAATTCTAAATACCATGGATTTGTCATCTGGATGAATTTGTCTTTTCCAAATTTGAAAAGGCGAATCATTTGCATCTCTATTAAACCCAAAAATATCAAACATGGTTGCATCCCAAATAACTTGTTTATTGCTCAAATTAATTTCCCAAATACCAATTTTTGCAGAATCAGTAGCTAGTGTAAGGCGTTGCAATAATTCATCTTGGTTATTTTGTAAGTTCTTTCTATTAGTAATATCATTCCCTATGCACATAAATCCTAAATAATTACCATCATCATCGTGTAATGGGTTACAATTAATTTCTAAACAGAATAATTGCCCGTTTTTATTGGTACTATTTATTTCTTCTTTAAATGATGTTTTTGTAACAATATGGTCCTGAAATTTTTTATGAATACTAGGTTCATTATTATTTTCTTGAATAGTGAATCCCATTTTTCTTCCAATTAATTCGCTTGAACTATATCCAGTAATTGTAGTAACTGCCTGATTTATCCAAATGATATTTTCATTTGCATCTGTAATAATTACAGGATTATTAGTTGATTCAGCAATTAATGATAAACGCTTTATTTCTAATTTGTTTTTTGATAATTCAGATTGATTATTAATTTGAGCGGTAATATCAAAAATTGACCCATCTATATAAGCTTCTGTGTTTTTTTCATTTACAAATTGACCTCTTTCACAAACCCATTTTATTTGACCGTCTTTATGTTTTATTCTATATGAAATTTCATAAGGCTCAGAAGATACAATTGCTTTAGAAATAGATGATTTCACAAGCGCTAAGTCTTCTTCTAGAATTAAACGTTCGTAACCATTTGTTCTGTTTAATAAAAAATGTGCAGTTGTATAACCAGTTAGTTTAAAAATTTCACTACTTATAAATACAATTGAATGAGTTGTATCATTAAGTCTTCTAAATATGGTCCCTGGAATATTTTTAATTAATGAAACATATTGAGAATGATTCAAATTAAAAGAAGCTAGAACATTTTTTTTAGTATAATCATCAATACTTTGCTGGTATCGATCTTTATTCGTTATATCAAATCCTATGCATACAAAAGCATAAGGTTGATTATGTTCGTTCAATAAACATTTAATTTCCCATTGCGTCCAGTTATAATCATTATTAGCAAGGGCTTTTCTAACAGTAATTCCTACTGTTTTTGTAGGATCTTTAATAGAAAATTTTGCAGCCTCATTACAATAAGTAACATCTTTATTAAATACCGTAGCACTAAAATGGTTTCCAATAAGTTTATCTGAAACGAAAGTGAAATTTTCTTGGAATAATTTATTTACATAAAGATACGCCCCGCTCAAATCTGTAATTACTACAGAAAAGATGCGCGAATACAATAGTTGTTGCGGAAGTAGTTTGTCTACTTGCAATGTATTCATTAGGGGTAATGTTTTAGAATGAATTGAATGTATTTAATAGATTTATTCTTTTTTATACCACCGTTGAAAGTTGTACAATTGTTAAAAAAATATATTAAAAACATCTTACTCATCTAAAGTAGTTCATATCACTTGTTTTTAACATTTATTGCTTAATAATTTATATAAAATACAAACTTGTTTGTATGAAAAAAGGGCTAAAATAGCCCTTTTTAATAGTGTCAATAATATTTTTAAACGATTAAATATCAATTGCTTCTCCATAAGCCATGGCTGTTGCTTCTTTTAAAGCTTCGCTCATAGTTGGATGTGGATGAACTGCATTTAAAATTTCGTGTGCAGTGGTTTCTAATTTTCTAGCAACTACAGCCTCAGCAATAATTTCAGTAACATTACTACCAATCATATGGCATCCTAAAAACTCGCCATATTTTGCATCATAAATAACTTTTACAAATCCTTCAGTAGCACCTGATGCACTTGCTTTTCCACTAGCCATAAAAGGAAACTTACCAATCTTTAATTCATAGCCTGCTTCTTTAGCAGCTTTTTCTGTCATACCAACGCTGGCAATTTCTGGTGTGCAATAAGTACAGCCAGGAATATTACCATAATCCATTGCTTCTGGTAAATGTTGAATTTTCTTTTCGTTGTAACCAATAAATTCTGCAGTATTAATTCCTTCTTTACTTGCAACGTGCGCAAGAGCCTGACCAGGAGAACAGTCTCCAATTGCATAAATACCAAGTATTGATGTTTGGTTGTATTTATCTACAACTATTCTTCCTTTTTCGGTTTTAATACCTAATTCTTCTAAACCAATATTTTCAATATTAGAAACGACACCTACTGCACTTAATACAATATCTGCTTCTAATATAATTTCGCCGTTTTGTGTTTTTACTCTTGCTTTTACACCAGCTCCGCTAATATCAACAGATTCAACAGAAGCATTGGTCATAATATCAATGCCTTGTTTTTTATATTGTTTCTCTAATTCTTTAGAAATATCTTCGTCTTCTACAGGAACTATTCTTGGTAAAAATTCAACAATAGTAACTTTTGTACCCATACTATTATAGAAATAAGCAAACTCAACTCCTATTGCACCACTACCAACTACAATCATTGATTTTGGTTGAGTAGGCAATACCATTGCTTCGCGATAAGCAATAATTTTTTTGCCATCAATTGGTAAGTTTGGTAATTGTTTTGCACGTCCACCAGTTGCAATAATAATATGCTTTCCTTCTACTATTTGTTTAGAACCATCTGCTGCAGTAACTTCTACTTGACCTTTGGCTTTTAATTTACCAAAACCCATTACTACATCAATTTTATTTTTCTTCATTAAAAATTGAACACCCTTACTCATTTTTTCTGCAACCCCCCTACTTCTTTTTATTACACCAGAAAAATCATGTTGAATATTATCTGCAGTAATACCATAGGCCTTACTGTGTTTTACATAATCATATACCTGTGCACTTTTTAATAGTGCTTTTGTTGGAATACATCCCCAATTTAAACATACACCACCTAAACTTTCCTTTTCAATAATGGCAACTTTAAAGCCTAATTGAGATGCACGAATTGCTGCAGGATATCCTCCAGGTCCACTTCCTAAAACGATAATATCGTATGCCATAACTGGTTTATTATTGGTTGAAAATTAATAACATTAAGACTTTCCAATTGTTTGAACTGTCTAAATTGGATGCGAAAATACTTGCAAATGGTCAAACTAAAAAAGAGAGTTGCTAAAATATAGTCAAAAACTACTCAAACATGATACGAATGGTTTGGTAAAACCACTTATTTTCCATGGCTGCTCTACCCTGTTGCATTTGCTCATTAAATACTTGCAATCCAAATAAACCAGCCATATTGCCATTTCTAAGTGCTAATTCTAAATAACCTGCCGAATTAAACCAAGCCAATTTCTCGGTTCCTGGAACATCGGTATAGTTCATACTAATTTCTTCGAAAGCTTCATTGCGTCTAAAAAATATCTTGAACTTTCTTGAATTCTTATTGAGTTCAAACTCCTCTTTTGTAATGTTAATAATTACATTTTCGAAACTATCAATGAACAAAATCTGTCCTTCCATCCAATTTGGCCCTATTGTAGGTCGTAAAGGATACCTTTCCACAATTGGTTTTGGCGTTGCTCCTTTAAACTTGATTGACTTATCTGTACTATTAATAACAATACTTTCTGCTATTAACTGTGTTAATTCTAATAAAGTGTTTTGGCCTTTTACAGGAATGGCCATAATCTCTTTGGGAACTTCGCCAGTTATCATGGTAAGTATGCCATTATCCGGACAAATAATTACTTGTTGTTTGTATCTGGCAACTAAAAATTGCTTGGGAGGAGTTTCGTATAAATTGATTAAAACTAAATGAAAACTTCCTGGAGGATAATATTTAAAGGCGTTACCGCAAATGTAAGCTGCTTGCGGAAAATTGGTTTGCGACAAATAATGTGTGATATCATTAATAAGAAAGCTCGAATCTATAGATAGGAATTGTCCTTTAATGGCACCAACGAGATAATCCCGTTGACCAATATCAGTTGTCAGCGTTAAAATGGGCATTATAATATAACAAACGAAAAAATAATATATTTATTTCACCAATTGCCCATTTTTAAAGAAAAATTTATTGACCAATTTATCGGCTAATGAAGGAAAGAAACGATTTAAAAACACAGTTCGTTTTCCCGTAAAGGTTAATACTAAGGTTCTTTTCTTTTTTTCAATGGCCTTAATGATGTGAAGGGCACATTCATCAGACGACATCATATCGGCCTCATCCATTGGAGATTCTCCTTGAGATTTGCCAAATTTATTTAGAGCAGCATTTCTAATATTAGAAGTTGTAAAACCTGGACAAACCCACATAACATTCGTTCCTGAGTTTAAAAGTTCGGTTCTTAATGACTCTAACCAGCCGTTTACAGCAAATTTAGAAGCAGAATAACCAGAACGTCCGGGTAATCCACGATATCCTGCTATAGATGAAACACCAACAATTGTTCCATTATTATTTAAAACATGTGGTAATGCAAATTTGGTACAATATACCGTTCCCCAAAAATTGATGTCCATTACTTTACGAATAGTGTCTAATTCAACATCAACAACTAAAGATCGCATAGAAACACCTGCATTATTAATTAATATATCAATCGTTCCAAAAGATTTAATGACTGCATCAATGAATTGTTTGCATTCTTGTTCTTTACTAACATCGGCAGTATGAATCAGTAATGGCTTACCAGAATATGTTGATTGTAATTGGTACAATTTATCGTAATTCCTTCCGCATGTAGCCACTTTAGCACCTAATTGAATGAAATTATCTACTAATGCTTTCCCAATACCTTCAGATCCTCCGGTAATTACAACTACTTTATTTAAAAATACTGACATAGATATATGTGTATAAGTTGCAAAAGTAAGGACTAATATTTTTAATATTCTACATAACTGTGGGTAACTACTATTAAAATAATTAATTAAAAATTTGGCTGTCTTTGAAAATCTCCTATTTTTGCACTCCCAAAGACGAAAGGAGATTGCTGAAAAGCATCAAATAACGTTCGATTCGGTAGCTCAGTTGGTAGAGCAATACACTTTTAATGTATGGGTCCTGGGTCCGAGTCCCAGCCGGATCACTTCTAAAACCGTTCAGCTTTAAGTGTGAACGGTTTTTTTATGCAATTGTCTTAAAGACTTACTTAAAACAGCAGATTTTTTTCTTCATTTAAGAATTCTATCTGAAAAATAGAAATTGGTTAATCCCGGCAGATATCCCGGCATTTAACATACGCTCCAACAAAAATCCTTATTTTCAATCATGGATAAACAAATCACGCTGTCTGATTTAGCAAAAATGCTAAACCTCTCCACTTCAACCATTAGCAGGTGTTTGCGTAATGCACCTGATGTAAATCCTGTAACAAAAAAAAAGGTACTCGAACTAGCAAGTGAATTAAACTATGAACCAAATAAACTAGCACTATCGCTATTAAACAAACAAACAAATATTATTGGTGTAATTGTTGCAAACCTTGATTATGTGTTAGCTACCATGGTAAAAGGAATTGATGAAGTAGCATTAGAAGCTGGATATACAGTAATGGTATGTCAGAGCAATGAAAGTTATGGTAGAGAATTAGTAAATACCAGTAGACTTTTAGATAGTTTGGTAGATGGGTTTATTGTATCTGTATCTAGTGAAACAAAAATGTATGATCACTTAAAAAGAATACAAACTAAAAATAAGCCATTGGTTTTATTCGATCGATTAGCTGCAGGTTTAATTGCACCAAAAGTAAGACTCGATAATATTGCAGGTGGCAGATTAGCTACACAACATTTAATTGATCAAGGGTATAAAAAAATTGCTGTGTTAGCAGGTCAAGAAAATTTAGACATCAGCAATAAAAGATTAGATGGATATTTAGAAACTTTAAAGAAAAATAAAATAAAATTCGACAAAGATTTAATTGTTCATTGCGATTTTAATCAAGACTATGCATATGTAGCAACCAAAGAATTGTTGAGTATGAAAAAGAAACCAGATGCCATATTTACTATCACCGATCGAATGGCAATTGGTGCGATGTTAGCCATAAAAGAAAAAGGTCTTTCAATGCCTGATGATATTGGATTGATTGGATTCAATAATGAACCAATTACCAAATTGGTTACTCCATCAATTTCAAGTATAGAACAACCTGCATTTGAACTAGGAAAAGTGGCTGCAAAACTATTGATAGAAGTAATGAACAATGAGGCAGATTTAAGCAACAAGGAAATCGTTTTAGAACCTAAGATATTTGTTAGAGAATCGAGTAATAGGAGGCGAATTTAGTTTAACAATTCGTAAATCATATTACAATTTTTTATCTTTTAGAGCCAATACTACTACACAATACATTAAATATTAAAATTATTTTAATGTTTTGAATTCCTTATTATTATTACATCTTAGAGAATTTATACTACATAATTTTCTCTACTTAGCAAATTGTGTAGTACTTAATACTACAAACTACATTACCCTATCCTACATAATTAATGTTAAAATGTTACAGCTGTAGGATTATATATATTGTTATTTCACCTGTCTAATTATTTTTTGGAACTCATTAAAAAATGTTGAACAAAATAATAAGATAGACCCCACTGAATTTATTCATATAAACAGCAGTTATGAGGGTGAAATTTTACAGCAATTTTAAAGAGCGTATTATTGTTAAAAATAATACCAATTCTAATAGTCTTTTTAATAAATATTTGATTGCATTTGCTATTTCATTTGTTGTGTTTTTTAATACAATATTTGCTCAGTTTGATATTTCAAATACCAACCAATTTTATTCATTTAATACCTCATTTTCTAATTCTAATTTACCTAAAAAATCTGCATTTAGTTTAGTTGATAATTTTAATATTAGCAAGGATAGTAGTATTGAGAATGGGCATTTTGATGAAACGTTTAATGTACCACATGATTTGCCTTATTTTACTAGTAGTTGTGTTGAAGGAACTGTAAATAGATTTACAGGATCTTTCCACTCAGATTTATATATTGGAGATTCTAGTGGAACAAATATATTATATGCATGGGGTGCTAGTATGAACACGTATGCAGGAACAGTTAATTCTAGTGGAAATGATACTTATATCCCCAGTAGAGTATACTCGCCATTTTATAATGGAATTCCTTATGAAGTTAGATCAGCTTATCCAAACAAAAATAATGTTCTAGGATTTAGAACAAGTACAAAATTGTACATATTTGGTGATGCTGCAGGAATTAGTATACTAACAAGTTATAATGGATTTGGAGGTGGCAGTATTAATGCTTCAGCATCTGATGTAACTTCAAAACTACCTTCAGGAGTTGCAATTACTGATATAGCAAAATTTGAAATTTCAACATCTGCAATTGCAATTGTTACCAAAAATGGTAATGTGTACATGTTAACTAAAGCAGCATATTTAGCTGGTGATAATACTACTAATAATAAATATTCTGGTACAATTGCTACTTCTACTAGTGCTAGTAATGTTACATCCTCAACACAATTTACAATATCAACAAAGCCTTCTCTAACTGTAGGGTCTTCAATATCTATTGTAAACGCTTCAAAATCTTCCGAAATTATTACTGGAACAATTAATACTTATGTTCAATCTACAGGTGTATTAACTATTTCAATTAATTCACAAACTGGAAATACTAGTACTAAAAGTTGGAATATTAATACTTCGCCTACTTATGAAACAAATTGGCATCAAGTTAAACTATCAGATGGAACAACACCACTTTCTGGTGTTACTAAATTTTCGTTATCGGGTTCAGGTGCATTTGCCTTAACTGATAAAGGAAAAATATATTATTGGGGAAATACAGCAAACGTAAATGGAATTGCAAATACATATAGCAGCAGCACAGGTTACAACTATGCATATGATATGTCTAGTCAAGTACCATCTGGAGTAAATGTTACTGATTTATTGGTAATGGGAAGTTCAACAAATTCTAGTGTGCTTTACATTCTTTGTTCTGATAAAAATGTTTATGCAAATGGATTAAATACAAATGGTTGTTTAGGTATCAATTTATCATCAACTGCTTATACTTTTAATGCAACTACTTCTTCTAGTATTGCTCCTACATCTGTAATTTCCACTACAATTTTTACAATAGCTAGTGGCCCAAGTTCTCTAGCTAATGGGACTGTTGTAACTTTTACTAATAAAAATAATGCCGCACAATACGTAACAGGAACAGTTAATACTACAACAATAGTAAGTTCAAAAGTTGCAACAATTAAAATTACCCCAACATCTCCCATTACAGGTGCAACAGCTACAACGACTTGGATTTTAACTTATGGTTTAGTTGACAATACAAGTGGTAACCAAGCAACATTTTCAAAAGTTGTAGACCCTGCTGGTTCAGGATATTTATCAAATATTGTAAAAATTGATGGAAATACACATGCTGATTATTTTACCATTGGTGCTATGGATGCTTCTGGCAATATTTATGGATGGGGCGATAATCAAAGAGATATGTTGCAACAAGATAAGTCAATAGTGTATTTGAATAAACCTAAACAAATTTTCACTACTCTAAATACAGTACCAACAAATTATGTAAACAATCCTGGAAGTGGTTATACAGATTTTGCAATGGCAGGGCACTTTATTATTGCATTTTTTAATAGTAATTCAGTTTCACAATATTGGTATTTAGGGCACAACACAAATGGCTCAATAGGCTATGACCCTGCAAAAGTAATACAACCACCAGGTGTTGAATTTGCTCCAGGCGAAAGTGATGGGAGTAGTGGAACAATGCTAAATATTCCAGTTTACTTAAACACACCATCTGGAATTACTTTTAACTGTTCAAATACCCAACCAAGAATAACAACAACAGGAACTCTAAATGCATTTACCACTTGTGCAAATACTGCATCTTCAACACAAAGCTTTTCAGTATCTGGAGTATATTTAAGTACAAATATTACAATTACAGCACCTACAGGTTTTGAAGTTTCTACATCTCCAAGTTCTGGTTTTGCAACATCCGCAACATTAACACCATCAGGTGATATTGTTTCATCCACAACAATTTATGTAAGACTAGCAAGTGCTAATTCAAGTCCTTCTTCTGATAATATCACTTGTGAATCTTCACCTGCAACCACACAAAATGTGGCTGTTTCAGGAACTGTAAATCCGCTACCAACTGCCTATACAGTAACAGGTGGCGGTGCCTATTGTTCTGGCGGAACTGGATCTGCTGTTGGGTTAAATAGTTCACAAACAGGAGTAAATTATCAATTACAATTAGATGCTGTTAATGTTGGTACAGTAGTTGCAGGAACAGGTTCTGCAATAAGTTTTGGAAATAAAACAAGTGCAGGAACTTATACAGTAATTGCAACTAATGCTACTTCTAGTTGTGCAATTTCAATGACTGGAAGTGTAATTGTTTCTATAACTAGTTTACCAACAATTAATGATGTTACTGGTACAACCACAATTTGTAATGGAAGTTCAACAACATTAACGGCAACATCAGGCGCAACAAGTCCTGTATACAATTGGTACGATGCATTAACTAATGGAAACCTTTTAAATACAGGAAATATTTATACGCCATCACCAACATCAACAACAAGTTATTATGTTGCTGTAACTGCTAATGGATGTGCTTCAAGTCCAAGAACTACAAAAATTATTACAGTAAATCCTATACCAACTATTAGTGGTATTACAGGAAATGCAACATGTTATGGCAATACTGCAACACTTACTGCAAGTAGTAGCAATAGCAGCCCAACCTATAATTGGTACGATGCTTTAACTGGAGGAAATCTTGTTGGAACAGGCAATCCACTTACAACAGCTAATTTAATAATTGGCACTAATTATTATGCCTCTGTTACAAGTGCTGGTTGTAATGCAAGTGCAAGAACTTTAACTGCAGTAACTATTAATCCATTACCAACAGCATCTAATGCAGTGGGTGATTCTAGAACTGGAGCTGGCACTTTAAATATAAGTGCCTCTGCTTCTGCAGGAGCAACACTAGATTGGTTTGCTAATATAACTGGAGGCTCTGCTTTAACAAGTAGTAGTTTAAGTTTTACTACTCCAAGTATTTCAGTAACCACTCCTTATTATGCACAAGCACGCAATTCAACAACTGGTTGTATTGCATCATCAAGACTAGCTGTTGTAGCAACTATTAATGGTACGTTTTCAGCAGGTTCTATTAGTGCTGCCCAAACAATTTGTAGTGGCATAACTCCTGATGCATTTAGCTCTATAACAGATGCTAGTGGAGGTACTGGAACAATTTCATATCAATGGGAATCATCCACTGATAATAGCAATTTTACCAATGCAAGTGGGAGCGCAACTTCTGCTACGTATGCTCCTGGTGCATTAACACAAACAACTTATTATAGAAGAGCAGCTAAAACTACTACTATTGCTGATGGAACAGTCTATTCTAATATTATAACGGTAACAGTAAATCCAATTCCTACCATATCTGGAATATCAGGAACTGCAACAATATGTTCTGGCAACAGTACAACACTTACTGCTAGTTCTTCAAATGGTAGCCCTACTTTTAACTGGTATGATGCAGCAACAAATGGCAACTTATTATACACTGGTGCTGCATATACAACTAGTACCTTAAATTCAGGCGTAACTTATTACGCATCAGTTACTGCAAGTGGTTGTACTTCAACTTCAAGAACTTCTCAAGCAATTACTGTTACAGCATTACCAACAATTAGTTCAGTGTCTGGAACAACAACAATTTGTAATGGAAGTACTACAACGCTTACTGCATCAAGTTCTGCAGGTAGTCCTACTTATGATTGGTATATTGCATCAAGTGGCGGAGTTTCATTACTAAGAAGTTCTTCTTTTACTACTCCAACATTATCTTCAAATACAACCTATTATGTTTCTGTAACTGCTAGTAGCTGTACTTCTAGTGATAGAACTGCAACAAATATTACTGTCAATCCAATTCCAACTATTATTGGCGTCACAGGAACAACTGGAATATGTGCAGGAACAACAACAACTATTACTGCAAGCTCTAGTGCTTCTATGCCAAGTTATAATTGGTATGATGCAGCGACTAATGGAACTCTATTATATAATGGTTCCACTTTTACAACGCCAACTTTAAATTCAAATAATAATTATTATGTTTCTGTAACAAGCGGAGGCTGTACTTCGGCAAGTAGAACACTATCTGCTATTACCGTTAGCGCATTACCAATAGCAAGTAGCCCAGTTAATAATAATAGAATAGGAAGTGGTCCTGTAATTATCAGTGCAACTGCTTCTTCTAGTGCAACTTTAGATTGGTATAGTGTAAGCACAAGTGGATCAGTATTATCTAGCGGAAATGGTGTTACCACCTATACTACGCCAAGTATTTCTACAACAACTACCTATTATGCTCAAGCAAGATTAAATGCAAGTCCTGGATGTGTTTCTGCTTCAAGAATTCCTGTTGTTGCTACCATTGGGCCGATTGGTCCAGGATCAATAGGATCAACACAAACTATATGTAGCAGCACAACTCCTACTGCATTTACTTCAATTTCTGATGCTAGTTCTGATAATGCAATAACTTATCAATGGAAATCATCAACTGATAATAGCAATTTTACCAATGCTAGTGGGAGTGCAACTTCTGCTACTTATGCTCCTGGTGCATTAACACAAACAACTTATTATAAAAGAGATGCTACTAGTATAGATGGTACTGTTTCTACAAATACTATTACAGTATCAGTAAATGCCGCTGCCGCTATCAGCTCAAGTCCTTCAGCCAGTTCGCAATCATTGTGTATTAATGCAAGCCCTGTTGATTTAAGCGTAACAGCATCAGGAGCTGGATTAACATATCAATGGTATTCTAATGCAAGTCATACTAATACAGGTGGAACTTTAATTGCAGGTGCAACTACTGCTACCTACACCCCATTAACAACAGCAGCAGGTACTACTTATTATTATGTAATTGTTACAGGCATTTGTGGCTCAGCAGTTACAAGTAGTGTTTCTGGCGCTATTACTATTAATCCTACTACAGCTATAACTGTTCAACCTTCTACAAGTCCTCAAAATATTTGTTTAAATTTATCTAGTACCTCAATAAGTGTTACAGCAGTTGGTGTTGGTTTAACTTATCAATGGTATTCTTCAGTTACTAATTCAAATTCTGGTGGAACTTTAATTGGATCAGCTACTAATAATAGTTATACGCCACCAACTAATGTAGTTGGAAATTTATATTATTATGTAACTGCATCTGGTACTTGTGGAAGTACCGTAACAAGTAACGCATCTGGATTAATCAGTATAAAAAGTTTGCCTACTAGTCCTGCAGGAACAGATAACTCAAGAATAAATACTGGTACAGTTACTATTTCTGCAGCACCAGGTTCTGGAGAAGTAATTGATTGGTATGATGTAGAAACCGCAGGTAGTGTATTATCTACAGGATCTAGTTTTACTACTCCTTCAATTTCAGTTACAACTCCTTACTATGCAACTGCTCGTAATAGCACAACAGGTTGTATTTCCGCAACAAGAACTCTAGTTACAGCTACTGTAACAACAGGTATGCCAAATATTACTGTATCAACTATGACTGCATTGTCTAGTTGTTTGGGAACTGCATCTGCTGAACATAGTTTTACAATTTCTGCTACTGAATTAACAAATGACATTACAATAACAGCACCATCAGGTTATGAAATAACTACTACATCTGGTTCTTTATATAATACAAGTATTACAATTAGTCGTGGTTCAGGAACTGTTAGTAGTAGAGCAATATATGTACGTTTAACTAGCAGTGCAACAAACGGTAATTCAGGAGATATTTCTTGTGTATCAATAGGAGCAACAACTAGAAATGTTGCAACAGGATCTGCAACTGTTAGTGCTTTAAGTGTTGGTGGATCTATTAGTACAAACACATCAGTTTGTAGTGGTACAAATAGTACTTTATTAACTTTAAGTAGTTATACTGGATCTATTACTAAATGGCAATCTTCTACAGTATCTAATTTTAGCAGTGATGTTACTGATATAGTTAATACATCAACAACAAATACTGCTACAAATCTTATTACTACAACTTATTACAGATCTGTTATTACAAGTGGGCTTTGTAGTGCTGCAAATAGTTCAATAGTTACAGTTACAGTAGATCCAATTTCTGTAGGTGGAGATATTAGTGGTTCTACAACAGTTTGTACAGGTACAAATAGTTCATTATTAACTTTAAGTGGACACACAGGATCTATTACTAAATGGCAATCTTCTACAATAGCAGATTTCTCTGGTACAGTATCTGATATTTCTAATACTTCTACAACTTTAACGGCAACAAATCTTACAACAACAACTTATTATAGAGCAGTAATTAAAAGTGGGTCTTGTAGTGAATCATATAGTTCAACTGCTACAATTACAGTAAATACAGTTAGTATAGGAGGTTCTATTAGTGGAGGAACTACTGTGTGTAGTGGAACAAATAATACTTCATTAAATTTAAGTGGACATACAGGAACTATCACTAAATGGCAATCTTCTAGTTTTGCAGATTTCAGTGGAACCCCAACTGATATAGTTAACACTTTAAATAGTTATAGTGCTACTTCCCTTTCTGCTACCACTTATTATAGAGCAGTAATTAAAAATGGCGTATGTGCAGTTACAAATAGCAGTGTAGTAAGTATTGCTGTTGACGATGCAAGTAATGGAGGACTCATAACAGGAAGTGCTAGTTATTGTAATGGAAATAGTAATAGTACAAATTTAAGTTTAAGTGGATTTACTGGAAACATCAGTAAATGGCAATCTTCTAGCTTTGCTGATTTCAGTACACCTACAGATATACCAAATACTTCAAATAGTTTAACTACAAGTTCTATAAATACTACTACTTATTATAGAGCTATCGTTTCAAATGGTGTTTGTTCAGCAGCAAATAGTAGTGCTGGAATTATTACAATTGATCCTGTATCTGTTGGAGGTACCATTGCTGGTGATGCAAATCTCTGTAGTACTACAAATAGTACTGATTTAACACTTAGTGGAAATACAGGAGATATTAAATGGCAATCTTCAACAGATAATACAAATTTCACTGACATCACTGGAGAAACCAGTGCAACATATACTGCAACAAATTTAACTGTAACCACTTATTTCCGAGCTGCTGTTACTAGTGGAACTTGTAGTGTTTCATATAGTTCCACTTCAACAATTAATGTTAACACTCCTACTGCACCTTCAGTTGTTGTTACAAATAATTGTAATGGAACTTCTTTACTAACAGCAACATCATATACAGGAACTTTACTTTGGAGTAATGCTGCAACAACAACATCAATAACTGTTAGTGATGCTGCTACTTATACCGTTACACAAACTGTTGTAGGATGTACTAGTTCTGCAGGATCAGGTACTTCAGCACCAAAAACGGCGCCTACTGCTTCAATTAATACTCCTAGTACCACTGTTCTTACTTGTACTACAACTGCCATTAGTTTAACTGCTACTGGTGGTGTGTCTTATTCTTGGAGTAATGGCTCTTCTGTTGTTGGAACGAGTGCAACATTGAGTGTTACATCTCCTGCAACTTACACAGTTACTGTAACAGGTTCAAATGGTTGTACTAATACTGCATTTCAAACAATCACTCAAAATATTACGGCACCTACTGCTGCAATTAATACCCCATCTGCAACTGTTCTTACTTGTACTACAACTGCCATTAGTTTGACTGCTACTGGTGGTGTGTCTTATTCTTGGAGTAATGGCTCTTCTGTTGTTGGAACATCTGCAACATTGAGTGTTACATCTCCTGCAACTTATACAGTTACTGTAACAGGTTCTAATGGTTGTACTAATACTGCATTTCAAACAATCACGCAAAATATTACTGCGCCTACTGCTGCAATTAATACACCATCTGCAACTGTTCTTACTTGTACTACAACTGCCATTAGTTTAACTGCTACTGGTGGTGTATCTTATTCTTGGAGTAATGGTACTTCTGTTGTTGGAACATCTGCAACATTGAGTGTTACATCTCCTGCAACTTATACCGTTACAGTTACTGGTTCTAATGGTTGTACTAATACTGCATTTCAACCAATCACTCAAAATATTACGGCACCTACTGCTGCAATTAATACACCATCTGCAACTGTTCTTACTTGTACTACAACTGCCATTAGTTTAACCGCTACAGGTGGTGTGTCTTATTCTTGGAGTAATGGTACTTCTGTTGTTGGAACATCTGCAACATTGAGTGTTACTTCTCCTGCAACTTACACAGTTACAGTTACTGGTTCTAATGGTTGTACTAATACTGCATTTCAAACAATCACGCAAAATATTACGGCGCCTACTGCTGCAATAACAACACCATCAGCCACTGTTCTTACTTGTACTACAACTGCCATTAGTTTAACTGCTACTGGTGGTGTGTCTTATTCTTGGAGTAATGGCTCTTCTGTTGTTGGAACGAGTGCAACATTGAGTGTTACATCTCCTGCAACTTACACAGTTACTGTAACAGGTTCAAATGGTTGTACTAATACTGCATTTCAAACAATCACTCAAAATATTACGGCGCCTACTGCTGCAATAACAACACCATCTGCAACAGAACTTACTTGTACTACAACTGCCATTAGTTTAACTGCTACTGGTGGTGTGTCTTATTCTTGGAGTAATGGCTCTTCTGTTGTTGGAACATCTGCAACATTGAGCGTTACTTCTCCTGCAACTTATACCGTTACAGTTACTGGTTCTAATGGTTGTACTAATACTGCATTTCAAACAATCACGCAAAATATTACGGCACCTACTGCTGCAATTAATACCCCATCTGCAACTGTTCTTACTTGTACTACAACTGCCATTAGTTTGACTGCTACTGGTGGTGTGTCTTATTCTTGGAGTAATGGCTCTTCTGTTGTTGGAACATCTGCAACATTAAGTGTTACTTCTCCTGCAACTTATACCGTTACCGTTACTGGTTCTAATGGTTGTACTAATACTGCATTTCAAACAATCACTCAAAATATTACGGCACCTACTGCTGCAATAACAACACCATCTGAAACAGAAATTACTTGTACTACAACTGCAATTAGTTTAACTGCTACCGGTGGTGTGTCTTACTCTTGGAGTAATGGTACTTCTGTTGTTGGAACATCTGCAACATTGAGTGTTACATCTCCTGCAACTTACACCGTTACTGTTACAGGTTCTAATGGTTGTACTAATAGTGCAAGTCAAGCAATAACACAATCTTCGAGTGTGCCTACTGCTGCAATTAATACACCAAGTGCAACTGCTCTTACTTGTACTACAACTGCCATTAGTTTAACTGCTACTGGTGGTGTGTCTTACTCTTGGAGTAATGGCTCTTCTGTTGTTGGAACATCTGCAACATTAAGTGTTACTTCTCCTGCAACTTATACTGTTACAGTTACAGGATCTAATGGTTGTACTAATACTGCAATTCAAACAATCACTCAAAATATTACTGCGCCTAGTGCGGCAATAACAACACCATCAGCCACTGTTCTTACTTGTACTACAACTGCCATTAGTTTAACTGCTACTGGTGGTGTGTCATATTCTTGGAGTAATGGTTCTTCTGTTGTTGGAACATCTGCAACACTGAGCGTTACTTCTCCTGCAACTTACACAGTTACAGTTACTGGTTCTAATGGTTGTACTAATACTGCATTTCAAACAATCACTCAAAATATTACGGCACCTACTGCTGCAATAACAACACCATCTGCAACAGAACTTACTTGTACTACAACTGCCATTAGTTTAACTGCTACTGGTGGTGTGTCTTATTCTTGGAGTAATGGTTCTTCTGTTGTTGGAACATCTGCAATATTGAGCGTTACTTCTCCTGCAACTTACACCGTTACTGTTACGGGTTCTAATGGTTGTACTAATACTGCAAGTCAAACAATCACTCAAAATATTACGGCACCTACTGCTGCAATAACAACTCCATCAACCACTGTTCTTACTTGTACTACAACTGCCATTAATTTAACCGCTACAGGTGGTGTATCCTATTCTTGGAGTAATGGTTCTTCTGTGGTTGGAACATCTGCAACACTAAGTGTTACATCTCCTGCAACTTATACCGTTACTGTTACTGGTTCTAATGGTTGTACTAATACTGCATTTCAACCAATCACTCAAAATATTACGGCACCTACTGCTGCAATAACAACTCCATCAACCACTGTTCTTACTTGTACTACAACTGCCATTAGTTTAACTGCTACTGGTGGTGTATCTTACTCTTGGAGTAATGGCTCTTCTGTTGTTGGAACTTCTGCAACACTAAGTGTTACATCTCCTGCAACTTACACCGTTACCGTTACTGGTTCTAATGGTTGTACTAATACTGCATTTCAAATAATCACTCAATCTTCGAGTGTGCCAACAGCTGCAATTAATACACCAAGTGCAACAGAACTTACTTGTACTACAACTGCCATTAGTTTAACTGCTACTGGCGGTGTGTCTTATTCTTGGAGTAATGGCTCTTCTGTTGTTGGAACATCTGCAACACTGAGTGTTACATCTCCTGCAACTTATACCGTTACTGTTACAGGTTCTAATGGTTGTACTAATACTGCATTTCAAACAATCACGCAAAATATTACGGCACCTACTGCTGCAATAACAGCTCCATCTGCAACTGTTCTTACTTGTACTACAACTGCCATTAGTTTAACTGCTACTGGTGGTGTGTCTTATTCTTGGAGTAATGGTACTTCTGTTGTTGGAACATCTGCAACATTGAGCGTTACTTCTCCTGCAACTTATACCGTTACAGTTACTGGTTCTAATGGTTGTACTAATACTGCAATTCAAATAATCACTCAATCTTCGAGTGTGCCAACAGCTGCAATTAATACACCAAGTGCAACAGAACTTACTTGTACTACAACTGCCATTAGTTTAACTGCTACTGGCGGTGTGTCTTATTCTTGGAGTAATGGCTCTTCTGTTGTTGGAACATCTGCAACACTGAGTGTTACATCTCCTGCAACTTATACCGTTACTGTTACAGGTTCTAATGGTTGTACTAATACTGCATTTCAAACAATCACTCAATCTTCGAGTGTGCCAACAGCTGCAATTAATACACCAAGTGCAACAGAACTTACTTGTACCACAACTGCCATTAGTTTAACTGCTACTGGTGGTCTGTCTTATTCTTGGAGTAATGGTACTTCTGTTGTTGGAACATCTGCAACATTGAGCGTTACTTCTCCTGCAACTTATACAGTTACTGTAACAGGTTCTAATGGTTGTACTAATACTGCATTTCAAACAATCACTCAAAATATTACGGCACCTACTGCTGCAATAACAACACCATCTGAAACAGAAATTACTTGTACTACAACTGCAATTAGTTTAACTG
>Ga0194047_10000068_pt1 | contig 74207 bp, 48 predicted proteins | sample JunL225m_MetaG_2_FD_160070 | JGI IMG/M metagenome (GOLD analysis project Ga0194047, IMG submission 160070) | Anoxic zone freshwater microbial communities from boreal shield lake in IISD Experimental Lakes Area, Ontario, Canada - Jun2016-L221-5m | ecosystem: Environmental > Aquatic > Freshwater... | reverse complement strand
ATGTCATTTTCGCATAATCCCGTAGGGATGTACCGTTTGTAGCAATGTTAAATGGAAAAAATACAAAGCTCCGTAGGAGCGAACTGTAAAAAACGGGTCGCTCCTACGGAGCTTCTGCTTCATTTGGCTTTGATGTGCTACAAACTGTATGCTCCTACGGAGCAAAAATGGCAATTAATAGGTTCGATGTCTATGTTATGCTACAAGCAGAATGCTCCTGCGGAGCAAAACGTTTAAAATATGTATCGCTCCTCGTTATTTGAGGTTGTATTTGGCTTTGTATTTCAGGTAAAGGTCTTTTTGTTCGTTGTTCAGATTGATAGAACGGCCTTTGATGAAGGCATAGAGGAGGTTATTGGTGCGCATATCAAGCGCATCGCCCGATGAGATGAATAAAGTGGCATCTTTTCCTTGCTGCAAGCTACCTGTGGTGGCATCGATGCCCAATATGCGGGCAGTACTAAGGGTGATGGCTTGCAAAGCTTGCTCGGGGCTGAGGCCATAGGCCGCTGCGGTGCCAGCAATGAATGGCAAATTGCGAGTTCCCATGGCTTCCATGTCGCCTTCGTTGTTCAAACAGTAGAGAACGCCTGCTTTTTGGAGGCGTGCAGGCAGTTTGTATATGGCATCTAGGTCTTCTTCGGGATGTTCGGGCAGGGAATGCAAGCGAGCCACCACCACGGAGATGTTATTTTGGCGCAAAAGGTCGGTTATCATCCATGCGTCTTTGCCTCCCACGATGGCGATGTGGCGGAGGTTATAAGGTTTTACAAAATTGATGGCTTCTACCATTTCTTTCACATCGTTGCTATGAATAAAAAGTGTTTTGGAGCCATCAAATAGGCCAAGCATGGCTTCGAAGCGAAGGTTTTTTTCGGATTTATCGCTCGTTTGTGCATAAGCCTGTGCATCATCGAAAAGTTTTTTCAGTTCGTTGGTTTGTTTGAAATATTCTTTGTTCTTTTCGTACGGGCCGTACACACCGTTGTCTTCGTCAATGAGTTTTCGCGAAATCAATCGAGGCCAATTGATGTGAATGCCGTCATCCACCTTATAAGCGGCATCTTCCCAGTTCCATCCATCGAGCATAACGATGCTCGAAGTTCCAGAAACCAGCCCTCCGCGAGGAGTAACTTGTGCAAGCAGAATACCATTGGAACGAACGGTTGGAATTATTTTCGAATCGGTGTTGTAAGCAATCAACGAACGGATGTTTGGCAAAGTAGAACCTATCTCGGCAAAGTCGCGGGTGGCACGCACAGCGTCTATTTCTGTAAGGCCAAGTGTGGAGTTGGGAGCAATGAATCCGGGATAGATGTGTTGGCCCGAGGCGTCAATAATTTCGTCATATCCGGCTTTGTCAACCTTTGTTTTAGAGGCATCGGCCACCAAATTTAGTTTACCATCTTTTATTCCGATGAACGAATTGGCAATCACACTGTCGTTTCCGAGATGCGCCTTTCCGTTGATGATGAGTATGCTTTTAGTTTGAGCCGATGCCATCGCGTTAATGAGGATGACAAGGATGAATATTGATTTTTTCATAATGCTTTTTGTGTTGCTCGTTGTATAATGTTGTTCGTGATGTCTATTTTAGTGTTCGGTTTACTCAGCTTTCATATAGTTGGCTTCCATATCATCGCAAGTGTATAGCTTTTGAGGTTTCGGCAATGGTTTTTGCACTGGAGCTCCGCCTTTTTTCTCATCCAGCATTTTCTGAATGATACGTGCACGTTCTTTCTGAATCTCTACGCGAAGCTTTACATCTTCTTCGTTGTCGTAATAAATAATTCCGTCCACAATTGTTTTCTCCACTTTAGCATATATCGATAAAGGATTGTCGGACCACAGCACCACATCGGCATCTTTGCCCACTTTAATGCTACCTACCTTCTTATCGAGGTGAAGTAATTTAGCCGGATTGAGGGTAACCATCTTCCAAGCGTCTTCTTCGCTCGTGCCACCGTATTTCACCGATTTAGCCGCCTCCTGATTTAGTCTTCTTTCCATTTCGGCATCATCCGAATTGATAGCAGTAACCACTCCCATTTGATTTAATAGCGAAGCGTTGTAAGGAATGGCATCTTTCACTTCCATTTTATAAGCCCACCAGTCGCTGAACGAAGAAGCGCCAATACCACGGGCTTTCATCTTATCAGCCACCTTGTATCCTTCGAGAATATGTGTAAATGTATTCACTTGAAAGCCCAACGAATCGCCAACATGCATCAACATATTGATTTCGGATTGAACATACGAGTGGCAAGTGATGAATCGCTTTTTGTTTAATATCTCGGCAATGGTTTCAAGCTCCAAATCTCTGCGAAATGGCGCAGCCGAAGCTTTCGATTTGTCCGACAATGCTTGAAAAGCCTTTTGTTTGGCATCATATTCTTTCGCTCTAGTGAAATAATCGTAATAAACTTGTTCAACTCCCATGCGCGATTGAGGAAAACGAACCGTGTTGAAGTCGCCCCAATTGCTTTGTTTCACATTTTCGCCCAAAGCGAATTTAATAAAACCATCTGCCTTGTCGAATTTCATGGCTTCAGGCGATTTTCCCCATCGCAATTTGATAATAGCCGATTGCCCACCAATAGGATTTGCCGAGCCGTGCAATAGTTGCGCTGTGGTTACTCCACCTGCCAACGAACGATAAATACTTATGTCTTCGGAGTTGATGACATCGCCAATTCTTACTTCGGCACTCGAAGCTTGTGTGCCTTCATTCACCCCATTCGAGATTGCAATATGCGAGTGTTCGTCAATAATACCTGCCGTAAGGTGCTTACCAGTTCCATCAATTATCTTAGCATACGCCATTTTTGGAACATTGATATCATCGGCAATACGTACAATGCGTCCTTCGGTCATGTATACATCTTGATTCTTTAAAATTCCTTCGGCCTCGTTAGTCCACACTGTAACATGTTTAATCAACACCGCATCGTATCTATTTTTGAAATCTTTTAGCTTCTGTTGAAAAAATCCGTCTTCATCTTCGTGCGGAGTTCCATAAGCAGTGAATGGATAAATGACTTTACCGAAGCTTGGTTGTTTTTTAACCGTATCTTTTTTGGCAACCACAGCCAAAGCCGATTTGTAATTGGCTGTCCAATCTATCCAATCACCTTCGGGAGTTTGTCCTTTCCCTGACATTTTTAATGGTTCGGTAGAAATGTTTCCACTTAAGCGAATGGTTCCTTGCATATCCTTTGGATTAAAACTAAGTGTGATGTTGTTTCCGAGAATAGCAATGCTTACCGGTGTTTTGGTGGTATCCAATAGGAGTAGAGCTTTAGGTTTATCCACATCGCCTTCTATCTTTAGTAGCAAATTTGATTTCTTATTGTACGAAAAATCGTAATTACCTCTAACATCCACCATGTTGTAATCATTAATTTTATAAAGGTTTCCTTGAATCCAGTTTTCGTAGATGATTGTTTTCTCGTCAAACAAGTTTCCAGAAGTGATGATGAAGTTGGCCATCATTCCCGATTTTAGACTTCCCACTTTGTCGGCAACATTAAGCATTTGCGCAGGTATAGAGGTTAGGGCTTTTAGCGCTTGCTGTTCGGATAATCCAAAAGCAATTGCCTTGCGTAGATTTTTCCAAAACTCTTTTTTATCTTTCAAATCAGCCGTGGTGATAGCAAATGGCACATAGTATTTCTCCAACGCAAAAGCGTTTACAGGAGCCATTTCCCAGTGCTTTAGTTCGGTAAGCGATACATTAGAAGCATCGTAAGCATCTTCCACATCAAAAGCAGATGGGAAATTGAGTGGAATAATGAATTTGCAATTGGTAGCCTTTATATCCTCCAATCGTTGGTATTCGTTTCCACACCCTTTGATGATGTAGTTCATTTTAAATTCATCCGCTATTTTGTCGGCACGCAAAGCATTCAACTTATCGGTGGTTTCAAATATCTGCGGAAGTGTTTGCAAATTGTTGAAAGCGTCTAATGAAATGTTGTATTCCTTTTTTTCTTGTGGTTTATCGTTTTTGTACCATGCAGCATCTAAGTATGTTTGTCGGAGCAATGCAATAGCGCCCATTAATGAAGAAGGATAATCTTGTGTGGATATACCTTTGTCGAATGAAAGCATGGAAGCTGCTCTATCGCGCACAATTAAGTTGTTTTCCTTTCCATCAGCCAGCGAAACCACAGCCGCACTACCACGCACAATGCCATCTTTCTGGAAAGTAAGCACTGTCCCGAAACCTAGCTTTCGCATATCGTCAGCTGCAGTAGCATTACTCACAAAAAGTTTATAGGCTTCTACATCAGCTTTCACCGCTTGGTTCCATCCATAAGCACCTTTTGTATTGCTTTCCATTTGAGGCATAGGAATAAGTCGTGGAATTGGTTTTGGATCTGCAATTCCGTAATTGGTATAAGCATCAATCAATGATGGATAAATTGATTTTCCTTTTAAGTCGTACACCACCGCTCCTTTCGGTACCGACACTTTGGTGCCTACTTCGAGAATTATTCCATCTTTGATAAGAAGGGTTGCGTTAGCCATGCTTTCATCAGCACTAACTACGATGTTGGCATTGGTAAATGCATAAATTGAATGCACTTTATTAATAGTGCCATTTACAGGGAATGTTTCCTGTGCCAAGGCAAACGAAGTGAATACAATAAAAAACGAGAAGAATATTTTTTTCATATATAAATGAAGTTAATGCGAAATTGAGCGGAAACAAAAATAGTATTTTATATACGATAAGACTGAATATTATTATGAACGGTAAAAACAAAGGAATTTTATTACTTTTGACGGCTCAAAATATAAACCAAAAATAAATCCCTATGTACAAAGCACTATTTTACACTCATCTTGTTTCAGTAAATATTTTTTTATTTGCTTATCTAATTAAAACCATTCTTTTGGTTGCTAACAAAAAAGAAGCTTTAGCAAAATTCACCAAAGCATTCAAAGTTCCCGAAATGATTATCAGCACGCTGTTTCTAGCAACTGGTATTTATTTATTGATGCAGATGGGAACAACAAAATTATTAATCATCAAAATTTGTGTTGTTTTAGTTTCCATTCCTGTGGCCATTGTTGGATTCAAAAAAGGAAACAAAGTACTCGCTGTATTATCGATGTTGATGATTATATCAGCTTATGGATTGGCGGAAATGAACAAAAAGAGAATTGAAAAACAAACCATAGACCCTGCTGTGTCCAATACCAGTGCGTTCAACTACGATATACAAAAACACGGTGAAGCATTGTACAATGCATATTGCGTAAACTGCCATGGTGCCGAAGGACACAATGGTATAGGTGGAGGTGCCGACTTAACCATTTCGAAAAAGAGTTTTAAAGAAATGGCCGACCAAATAAGAACAGGCTCGAGTTCAATGGCGCCTTACAAAAATGTAATGAACGAACAAGAGATAAGTGCTGTGGTAACTTACATTATAACGTTTAAGAAATAATGACTTGGTGAAACTAGAAAGTGAAGAGCTTTCTAGTTTCCAATTTTCAACTGAATGCACGATACCAGCACGAGAAAAGAAACTGCCGTTTTAATTGGCTTGATTAACAAAAATCAAGATGATGAAACCATCATCGAATACCTTGACGAGCTGGAGTTTTTGGCTGATACTGCTGGTGCTGAAATAAAAAAACGTTTTACTCAGCGGCTCGAACACCCCGACACACGCACGTTTATAGGTTCTGGGAAATTAAATGAGGTGCGAACTTTTGTGAACGAAAACGCTATTGACATTGTTATTATTGACGATGAACTTAGTCCTGCTCAACAGCGAAACATAGAGAAAGACATCAACACCAACCCTAAACATAAAATAAAAGTACTCGACCGCACCACTTTAATTCTCGATATTTTTGCTTCGCGTGCTCGCACTGCGCATGCTAAAACACAAGTGGAGCTTGCACAATATCAATATCTATTGCCTCGATTGACCAAGATGTGGAGTCACCACGATAGGATTAAAGGAGGGATTGGAATGAAAGGTGCTGGTGAAAAAGAAATAGAAACCGATAGACGGATTGTACGCGACCGCATTTCCTTGCTCAAAGAAAAGCTAACCACCATCGACAGACAGATGGAAACTCAGCGCAAAAGCAGAGGCGAGCTGATACGTGTTGCCTTGGTAGGTTATACCAATGTTGGCAAAAGTACCATCATGAATTTGCTGAGCAAGAGCGATGTGTTTGCCGAAAATAAATTGTTTGCAACCTTAGACACCACCGTGAGAAAAGTGGTGATTGAAAATCTTCCTTTCCTTTTGTCCGACACTGTTGGGTTTATTCGTAAACTACCTACTACTCTTGTTGAATCGTTTAAATCAACATTGGATGAGGTAAGAGAAGCTGATATACTCTTGCACATTGTTGATATTTCGCATCCCGGATTCGAAGATCAAATCATGGTGGTGAACCAAACCCTTACCGATATTGGCGCTGGCGACAAGCCTGTTATCATGGTGTTTAACAAAACGGATGCATTTACTTTTGACGAAAAGGATGAAGACGACCTTACTCCTATCACTCGAAAAAACATATCGCTTGAACAACTCGAGAAAACGTGGATGAATAAAATGGAAGCTACTTGTCTTTTCATTTCGGCTATCAACAAGGACCATATTGATGAATTCAAAACGGTGCTATACGATAGGGTGAAAGCCTTGCATCAAAAACGATATCCTTACAATAAATTCTTGTATTAATTTTTTTTTGATTTTTTCAAAATCAAAAACCTCTAACTAAAATGCTTTGGGGCTAACCACTAGCAACGGATAACTATTTAGGATATTTCTTTAAACGGAAATGTGTTCTGAATCCGCCTTTGCGGGTAAATTCATCAAAATCTTTGTCGCTGAGATGCACAAGATTATTAAAACTACGGTTGGTATCCAATGCAAATTTCTTTAAGTCGTCAGCATCGTCTTTGTTGGTGTTGTTAAGGCTAATGGATTTATCTTTGTTCACTACAAGTTGATATACTTCCCAATCGTTGTTGTCCACCTTATGGTTGAGGTAATACACATCTTTGTACCCTTTCACCACATCTTCTTTGGTAAGATTGAGAATGGTATCAACCGACTTTTCTTCGTACACCACGTATTTCCCTTCTAGCTTTTTCTTGTTCGAGCTGTGTTTGTGCGACAAACGTGCGGTGTCGGATTTGGCAAGCAAGTAATACGAATCGCTCACCATGGTATAGTATAAAAGCGATTTCGAGAAATTAACTTTCACCGAGAACATATTGGTGGAGTCGCGCTTTTTGTAAAGGTCTTTGAAATAATAAGCATTATAACAAACTTCCTCTTTTTCGATAGGTAAAATACTATCGGCAAGGTAATACGAGCCCAAGAGGTCGGCACTCAATTCCTTTTGTAGCTTGCCACCATCGGGTGTTACTTTATCGAAATGCACACCTGTGCAACTTGCGAAAACGATGAAGAGAATGGGAATAAGTTTTTTCATTTGCTCCACAAAAATACTAATTTTTAATTGCATCTCCTTATTTTCAATAAAAAAAAGAAAGGAATAAAGGTGATAAACAACATAAGGATGAACTAATATTTATCATAAATTTGGAACAAGTAAAAAGCCTAACTTTGCGACTCAAAAATCGAAATTATGAAAAGAGAAAAATCAGAAGAATTATTTAAAAAAGCACAAGCATACTTTCCAGGAGGGGTTAATTCGCCTGTTCGCGCATTTCGCTCGGTAGGAGGCACTCCCCTATTTATATCAAAAGGTAAAGGTGCACATATATGGGATGCTGATGGCAACGAGTTTATTGATTATTGTGGCTCGTGGGGCCCATTGATACTTGGCCATGCCAATGCTAATGTGCTTAAAGCAATAAAAGAAACGGTAGAAAGCGGTACTTCGTTTGGTGCACCTACAGCGCTCGAAAACGAATTGGCCGAATTGATATTATCGAACAATAAATACCTCGAAAAAATACGTTTTGTAAGCTCGGGTACCGAAGCCGTTATGTCGGCCATACGCTTAGCACGTGGGTTTACCAAACGAAATAAAATATTAAAATTCGAAGGTTGTTATCATGGCCATTCAGATGCTTTGCTTGTAAAAGCAGGTTCGGGATTGGTAACCTTTGGCAACACCTCATCGGCTGGTGTGCCCGAAGCGGTGGTGAACGAAACCATAGTGGTATCGCTCAACAACGAAGAGGCCGTGAGACAAGCTTTTGCTGAGTTCAAAGACCAAATTGCTTGCATCATTGTGGAACCAATTCCGGCCAACAATGGTTTGCTTTTGCAACGAAAAGAGTATTTACAATTTTTGCGCGACATCTGCACCGAGAACAAAACGCTGTTGATTTTTGATGAAGTAATTAGCGGATTTAGAGTGGGGTTTACGGGTGCTGCCGGATATTACAACATACAGCCCGACATCATTACTTACGGAAAAATAATAGGTGGCGGTTTGCCAGTGGGCATGTACGGTGCATCGGCAGCGCTTATGGATAATATTTCGCCTCTTGGCAACGTGTATCAAGCGGGTACACTTAGTGGAAATCCGGTAGCTATGGCAGCTGGTATTGCTCAACTTACTGAGTGTTTGAAACCTGGTTTTTACGAACAATTGGCCGAGAAAAACAAATTCTTGATTGCCGAAATCAACAAACAACTTAGTCCTTCGCCTCTGAATCCTAAGTTCTTTACCGTTGGAGGCATTTTCTGGATAGCATTTACCAATCAAGAACACATTCGCACAGCCGAAGAAATAAACCCCGATTCGATGAAATATTTCAAAATACTTCACAAAGAACTATTGGAAAGAGGCATTTATTTAGGTCCTTCGGGCTACGAAGTTGGTTTTATTTCCGAAGCACATACTCAGGACGATTTGATTAAAACAGCTAAAGCATTTGCCGAAGCTATGAAAGTAGTGGTGGCTTAGGGGTTAGTTTTTGGGGAGGCATTAGCGAATAGCGATTAGGTAATAGGGATTTTTACCGCGAAGGCAGAAAGACGCAAAGGTTCATAATAAGGCAATAGCGAATAGGGATTAGGTAATAGGGCAAACGCAACTAAAAAGCCCCTCACATTTCTGCTCAGGGATTTTTCTAATGCCTATTCGCTATTGGCTATTCACTAAAATGAGATTTCTCACTGCGTTCGAAATGACGAAATCTCTTTGGATGAAGAAGAAAAAGGAAAGGCGGCTTTGCCGCCTTTCCTTTTTCCTAGCCTTTGATAAAAATGGTGTCATTCCAAACGCAGTGAGGAATCTCATCTAATTTTGAAGAATAGCAATCATAATTTTGATTCACCACTGAGGCAGAAAAACGCAAAGAGAAAATCCACAATTCACAATGTAGAATTCGAAATTTTGGGGTTTAGATTCATTCTTCGTTAAAAAAGAGCAAAAACAAATTTTGACGCTCTTGTGTTAAATGATTGATAATGAATAATAATTGCTCGAAATCTGTTTTGGTTTTCTCTCAAAACCACCATTATGTATAAAAATGTGAAAATAATACATAAAGTTCGCAACTTTATGCATTGTGGAGCGAATATTATATATAAAGTTTAGAATATTATGTATAAAATTCACTCCACGATACATAATATTGTGAAAATAATGCATAATGTTTACAATATTATGCATTATTTTCACTCCATTATATATAAAGTTCACAACTTTATGCATAAAGCTGGCGACTTTATGCATAATTATTGGAAATTCAGTTTTGATTATAAAATTCAGTCTTCGGATTACTTTTTCAAAACAAATTAAGTTTATTAAATGTACAAAGTATTAAGTACAAAGTATTATGATAACTGTTCTTACGAACGTATTAGAATTTAGGATTTAGTGATTTAAGATTTAGGATTTGCGAGCCACTGCGGTTTTTAACTCTGTGTTCTCTGCGATAAATAAGAAATCCTAAATCCTAAATCCCAAATAACAAAATCCTAAATCCCAATCTCCTCACTAGAACTCAGCCGTTTTGGGAGCTCTCGGGAAAGGAATTACATCGCGTATATTGGTCATTCCGGTAACAAACAATACCAAGCGTTCGAAACCCAAACCAAAGCCAGCATGAGGAGCTGTACCAAACTTACGGGTATCGAGGTACCAATAAAGTTCTTCGGCAGGTATATTCATTTCTTCCATTCGTTTTTCCAATCGTTCCAAACGCTCTTCGCGCTGCGAACCACCAATTATTTCGCCAATTCCAGGGAACAAAATGTCCATAGCGCGCACCGTAGTTCCATCATCGTTTTGACGCATGTAAAAGGCTTTAATTCCTTTCGGATAATCAGAAAGAATAACTGGTTTCTTAAAATGTTTTTCCACCAAAAAGCGTTCGTGTTCGCTTTGCAAATCGGCACCCCAATGGTCGATAAGGTATTTAAATTTCTTTTTCTTATTCGGAGCCGAATGTTTCAAAATCTCAATGGCTTCGGTATACGTCAATCGTTCGAAATCGTTCTCGAGGCAAAACTTGAGTTTAGCCATCAAGTCGAGCTCCGAGCGCTCGTCTTGCGGTTTTGTTTTTTCTTCTTCAAGCAATCGTGTTTTCAAAAATTCAAGCTCTTCGGCACAAGTATCGATGGCATGTTTTATCACATATTTCAATAAGTCTTCGGCCAATTGCATGTTATCCGTCAAATCGTTGAAAGCCACTTCGGGTTCTATCATCCAAAACTCGGCCAAGTGGCGGGTAGTATTGGAGTTTTCGGCACGGAAAGTAGGGCCAAAAGTGTATACCTCGCCAAAAGCCATAGCAGCCAACTCGGCTTCCAATTGCCCCGACACGGTGAGGTTAGTGCTTTTTCCAAAAAAGTCTTGCTTAAAATCCACCTCCCCATTCTCCAATCGTGGAGGATTGTTAAAATCTAAACTAGTAACTCTGAACATTTCGCCAGCGCCCTCAGCATCCGAAGCGGTGATGATAGGAGTGTGTAAATACACAAAACCTCTATCGTTGAAAAATTGATGAATAGCAAAAGCCAATGCATGGCGCACCTTGAACACCGCATTGAAGGTATTGGTGCGAAAACGAAGGTGAGCAATATCGCGCAAAAACTCTAAACTATGTTTCTTAGGTTGAAGTGGAAATTTCTCCGCATCGCTGTCGCCAAGTATTTCCAAGTTTTTTACTTTTATCTCCACCTTTTGTCCTTTTCCTTGCGATTCTACCAAGGTTCCCGTCACACTCACCGCAGCACCTGTAGTAAGTCGTTTCAAAAGGGTTTCGTCAGCCGTAGTAAAATCTATCACCGCTTGTATATTACTCAAGGTAGAACCATCGTTGATGGCAATAAACTGGTTGTTGCGAAAGGTGCGTACCCAGCCTTTCACAGTAACATCGCTACCAAATGCGGTCGAATTCATCAAGTCTTTTACCTTAGTTCTTTTTTCTGATTTCATGGTTGATTAAAAATTTTGAGGTCACAAAGGTAAATTTAATTGTCAAATAGTTTTAAGGTTGGCATGGCTATTTGCATAATGGATGAAAACTATAAACAATCAACTGTTGAAACTTGTTATTAATTATATTCCGAGCATGAAGTTTTTTTATGTTACTTTATCCTCACAATAAACCCCAATTTTGAAAAGAAAAACAAGTAGCATTATTTTTTTCTTCTCTATTTTCTTTTGTGTGTCAACGTTTGCACAAAGGTTAAATATAAGAAACTATTCTGTTGACGATGGTTTGCCGCAATCGCAAATACTCGACAATTTTCAAGACCATACCGGAGCCATTTGGTTTTCTACCAACGGTGGAGGCATCAGCCGATTCGATGGCATGAAGTTTACCAACTACACCATCCACGAAGGACTCAATAGCAACCATGCATATCAGATAATAGAAGATGCTAATCAAAATCTTTGGATAGCAACTGCCAAGGGCCTCAACAAGATGGTGAATGGGAAGCTGGTAAAAATCGCTGATACATTACTCAATCAAAGTTCTATTTATTGTATTCAAAAGCATAGCAATGGTGAGCTTTGGTTTGGCTGTCCGTTCGGAATTGTGATTTACAATGGTAAATCATTTTCTGCTTTCAGTCTCAACAGCATTTTGGGAAATTATCAAGTATCCTGTATCGAGGAAGATAAAAAAGGAAATACCTGGATAGGAACCATCGGCAATGGTACTTTTTGTTATAATGGCACTACCTTGATTCAATTCGGCCTCAATGAAGGTTTGAACGATTTAAAAAACAGAGACATTCTTGTAAACGATAATGAGGTGTGGATAGCTACTGCACATGGCATCAATACTATTGAAATAAATAAAGCATTTAATCCTCATCAAAAACTCGGTTTGTTAAAATTCAATGGAAAACCATATCACGAAAATACCTATCGCTTATACAAAGATTCATCAGGTATCATTTGGATTGGAAATACTCTTGGGGTTTTAAAATATTGTAAAAACAAAACAAAACTAATTACCAAATACAATGGCTTGTGCAATACCATCATCGATGCCATTATCAAAGACCGCGAAGGCAATATGTGGTTTGGTTCCTTTGGCGGAGGTGTAAGCAGGTACCGAAACAATATGTTTATGAACATTAACAAACAACAAGGTTTAGCCGAAGACATGGTAACCGCCTTGTTGAAAGACAAAAAAGGAAATATTTGGGTGGGTACTCAATCAGGTGGTGTCTCGCGACTCGATTACAACGCATGGATCAATTCCGACTCCATTGTTATAAAGAATTCCAATTCGCAAAAAAACAAATTAGCGTCCAATACTATTACGAGTATTTGCGAAGACAAAAAAGGCAATATCTGGTTTGGTACCTCAGCCTCTGGAGTGAGTGAATACAATGGAAAAGAATTCATCAATTACGACAACCGAAACGGACTCTCAGGTGTGCAAGTACAAGCCATCACTGCCGATAACAAAGGAAATGTATGGATAGCGAATGAAGGAGGTGTGGATAAATTCGATGGTGAGTCGTTCAGCGTATTAGGTAAAAAACAAGGATTTTCGGCTGAGGGGGTAAGTGCTATATACGAAGACAATGAAGGAATGATGTGGTTTGGTTCTCCCGAAAAAATTGTAAGGTACAATGGAAAAAAGTTTTCTTATTTCATGCGTTCCGAAGGGTTTCCGAAAGTCAAAAACATAAGCAAAGACAAAGACGGTTACATTTGGTTTAGTACCGAAACAGGTGCAGTAGTATTCAATGGAAAAATTTTCAGAACCATCAACGAAACCGAAGGATTATGTTCCAATGCTGTTAGTTTCATTCAGCCCGATGCGAATGGAAACTTGTTAATTGGCACCAATAAAGGGCTCGACCGTCTAGATTTGAACATATACGAAACAAAAAAAGAAGTAAAGATAAAACACTTTGGCAGAGAAGAAGGTTTTTTGGGTTTAGGTTGCAATCAAAATTCTTTTTTTATGGATTCCAATGGCAAACTTTGGATAGGAACCCCTGAAGGCATCACCATTTTCGACCCTTCACTCGAGATAGTGAATAATGTGGAACCTCAACTTCAATTATCCGATATTCACCTCTTCCTCTCAAACACCGATTGGACAAGATATTCCGATACTTTAGTCAACGGTATCCCACAGAAACTTGTTTTAGAATACACCAATAATCACTTGACCTTTTACTATGTAGGTATTTCCCTCACAGTACCTGAGAAAGTGATATACACTTATAAACTCGAAGGAGTCGATATTGATTGGTCGCCCGAAACGGTTGAAACTCACGCTTCCTATCCTAACTTACCACCCGGTAAATATACTTTTTTAGTAAAAGCAAGAAACAATGATGGTCTGTGGAACTCCACCCCCTTATCATTTACATTCGAAGTCATTCCTCCACTGTATAAGCGACCGTGGTTCTATTTAATCATAATCATTATTATAGTGTCAATTATATTTACATTGATCAAACTACGCGATAGAAGGCTTAAATATTCAAAAAAGCTACTCGAAAGACAAGTCTCGATTCGCACCAAACAATTATTTGAAGAAAAGGAAAAACTTCAAATTGCTTACTCTGAAATTGACGAAAAGAACAAAGCCATCACCGATAGTATTCATTATGCGAAGCGACTGCAAGAAGCATTGCTCCCAACTGATGCTACTATTAAACAATTGTTTCCAAATTCATTTGTGTTATTCAAACCAAAAGACATTGTAAGTGGCGATTATTATTGGGTAGAACAATGGGGGCATCAAATTTTAATTGCAGCAGTAGATTGTACAGGACATGGAGTTCCCGGTGCTTTTATGAGTTTGGTTAGTCACAATATATTAGCTCAAGCAGTAAATGTGTTGGGATTATCAAAACCCGCACTAATATTAAATGAAGCAAATAAACAAATATCCCGAAAGTTGAATCAGCATCAAGAAGAGGCAACCATGATGGATGGAATGGATATCGCGCTATTTGCAATCAACTATACCAAATCTACAATGGAATTTGCTGGAGCAAATAACCCTCTCTGGATCATTCGAAATGGGGAATTAATAGAAATTAAGGGGAATAAATTCCCAATAGGTGCATTTATGGGTGACACTTTACAAAAGTTTACCAATCACGAATGGGAACTTCAAAAAGGGGACTGCGTCTATATTTTTTCTGATGGCTATGTTGATCAGTTTGGTGGTTCCAAAGGAAAAAAATTTAAACATAAACAACTACAGAATTTGTTTCTTGAAATTCATACAAAACCACTTGACGAACAAAAAGTGATACTTGATCAAACATTTGAAGCATGGAAAGGAAGTCTTGAACAAGTAGATGATGTATTAATTATTGGAGTTCATGTATAAATCTATCCTCACTTTTAAGAACCAAGTCAAGTCTTTATTAATGATGAAAAATAGTTCACCAAAGACAATTTTATTCATCATTGCTTCAATACTTGCAATTACTGTCTCGGCTGAATTAAGTTATCTTTATATTTTTTCAAATGGCAAATCTCCTTTTCAGTTAGTCTGTATAACATTTCTTTTATTGTTTTTCTCGTTTGTTTTACTCTTATTCTTTGTCAATTACATTATTCTCAAAAAAGTAAACAAACTGTTCGCAACAGTAAAAGATTTTCGACTGCAAAGTGACAAAGCCTCAATAAAGATACAATACAATAGCAACGATTTGAACAACCTAAACAACGAAATACTTGCTTGGGCTGATGATCGCAAAAACGAAATAGAACAATTAAAAAAATTGGAGGTGTATAGAAGAGAATTTTTAGGTAACGTGTCTCACGAATTAAAAACTCCAATCTTCAATATTCAAGGGTATGTACTTACACTTCTCGATGGAGGTCTCGAAGACCCATCCATAAACAGAAACTACCTTATTCGCGCAGAAAAAAGTGTCGATCGAATGATTACTATTATTGATGACTTGGAAGCTATTTCACAACTCGAAACAGGTGAATTACAAATAGAACTCGAGCGATTTGACATCAATTTGATTCTTAAAGATGTGATTGATTCGCTTGAAATGAAAGCAACTGCAAAAGGTATCATCCTTTCAACCGTAGATGAAAATAAACCTATTTTTGTACTTGCCGACCGATTTCGTATTCGTCAAGTATTTGTAAATCTCCTTGTCAATTCAATAAAATATGGCAAAGAATACGGTGAAACAAAGATCCGTTTTTACGATGTTGGAAACAATATTTCTATCGAAATAGCCGACAATGGAATAGGAATTACAAAAGAGCACTTACCTCGACTTTTTGAACGCTTTTATAGGGTTGATAAAAGTCGTTCACGCGATCAAGGAGGCACTGGACTTGGGCTAGCAATCGTAAAACACATCATGGAAGCTCATAATCAAACCATAACGGTGATGAGCACCGAAGGTGTCGGCACAGTCTTTACCTTTTCACTCAAAAAAGCATAAATAGTGGTATTTTAAGAGATGGTCTTCACTAGCGGTGTGAGAAAGCATTTTGTATTTAAAAAACAAAAATAATTATACTATGTTAATCTTTGGATACTTCTTTATTTGTAGTTTTGCACACTTTTTTAAAAACCTAAAATGTCAGTTGACAAAAATCACGTTCACAAACTCTCTACCGCAGGGCTTCTTGTAACACTTGGAATTATCTTTGGAGACATTGGTACATCACCACTTTATGTGCTTTCGGCTATTGTAGGCGACAAGCCAATTGACATTGAAACAATAAAAGGGGGATTATCATGCATCTTTTGGACACTTACACTGCAAACAACTTTGAAGTATGTTGTACTCACTCTTCGCGCTGATAATAAAGGTGAAGGTGGTATATTTTCTCTGTATGCCTTGGTACGAAGAGCAAAAATAAAGTGGCTTTTGCTACCCGCAATCATTGGAGGAAGCGCCTTGCTTGCCGATGGAATTATAACACCTCCTATCTCTGTTGCTTCAGCTATAGAAGGTCTTCGCGATCTTGATCCTGAAATTAAAACTGTACCGATTGTATTAGCAATTTTAGTTGGGATGTTTTTTATTCAACAATTCGGAACTAAATTTATTGGGAAGTTTTTTGGTCCAGTGATGTTGGTTTGGTTTGTTATGTTAGGTTTTCTTGGATTGACGCACATAGCAACAAACATCAACGTTATTTCTTCCGTTAATCCGTATTATGCTTATAAATTATTGTTTACGCATCCTGGAGGTTTCATTGTGTTGGGAGCAGTATTTCTCTGTACCACTGGTGCAGAAGCACTTTATTCTGACCTTGGCCATTGTGGAAGAGAGAATATAAGGGTATCGTGGATATTTGTTAAAACAACTTTGGTATTAAATTATTTCGGTCAAGGTGCTTGGCTTATATCACAACAAGGTCATTCTTTAGTAACAAGAGATGCAGCAGGTAAAGTAATTTCTGCTATCAATCCTTTTTATGCGGTTATGCCAGATTGGTTTGTCCCTGTTGGAATTATCATTGCTACCATGGCTACCATTGTGGCTAGTCAGGCTTTAATCAGTGGATCTTTTACGCTTATTAATGAAGCGATGCGATTAAATTTTTGGCCGAAGGTAAAAGTGAAATATCCTTCAGATTTAAAAGGTCAACTTTATATTCCATCAGTAAACTGGTTATTGTTATGCGGTTGTATGGCCATTACTATTTACTTTCAGGAATCATCAGGTATGCAGGCTGCTTACGGTTTAGCCATTGTGCTAACCATGTTGATGACCACAACCTTGCTCACCTATTATATGATAATAAAGCGATTTAATAAAATCATTATAACAACGATACTGATTACCTATTTACTAATCGAAAGTTCTTTTTTAATAGCGAATTTACATAAGTTTACTCATGGTGGTTGGATTACTTTGATGATAGCTTCTGGACTTATTTCGGTGATGCTGGTATGGTATTATGCAAGAAAGATAAGAAACAGATATGTGGAATTTGTAAGGTTGGTTGATTACCTTCCAGTATTGGAAGACCTAAGTCGGGATTTATCTGTGCCAAAATACTCTACTCACCTTGTGTATTTAACTAGTGCTGATAATCGAGATGAGATTGAATCGAAAGTTATTTATTCGATTATGCAGAAACAGCCAAAACGTGCAGACATTTATTGGTTTGTGCATGTGGATGTGGTGGATGAGCCCTATCGAATGGAATACAAGGTGAGTGAGTTTATTCATGACGATGTTATTCGAATTGATTTTCGTTTAGGCTTCCGCGTAGCACCACGCATCAACCTTATGTTCAGAAAGGTGGTTGAGGATATGGTCAAAAACAAAGAGGTGGACATCACAAGTCGTTATAAATCACTAAACAAAAATAACGTGATTGGAGATTTCAGATTCATCGTGATTGAGAAGTTTTTATCTTATGAAAACGAATTGCCTTTGATTGAACGAATTATTTTAGATATTTATTTCTTTCTTAAACATTATAGCTTATCCGAAGCAAAAGCCTTTGGTTTAGATACGAGTTCGGTAACGATAGAAACAGTACCATTAATTATTTCACCACCGAAAGAGCTAAACCTAAAAAGAGTGATTTAAAAACTGCGAAAAATCATATAAAAAAAGTTAAAATAAAATCGATTGGTATTAAATAAATACCTAAAATTGCACTCGGAAATAAAAAATTTTTTATGCCAACACAAAATACCCCTTTCGATTTCCTACCAGTAGCGCTGATGTTTATTGTTGCTCTGGGGGTAGTGATATTACTACTGATAGTTACTCATTGGTTAGGACCTAAACGAAAAACAAAAATTAAAGAAGACACATTTGAATGTGGTATCGAAGTAAAAGGAAATGCACGTTTCCCGTTTTCGGTAAAATATTTTTTAGTAGCCATATTGTTTGTGTTGTTTGATGTAGAGGTTATCTTTATGTATCCTTGGGCAGTCAATTTTAAACAACTTGGATTAACTGGATTTGTAGAGATGCTTACGTTTGTTGCCTTTTTATTGGTAGGCTTCTATTATATCATAAAGAAAGGTGCACTTAAATGGGAATAACTTTATTAGTGAATTGCGATTACTAAATCACTAAATGACCGATGATTAATGAGTAAGTTAAGATGAGTGAAATAGAAAAATCAAAAGTAAATATTGTGAAAGCTCCTGATGGTATAGAGGGGCCAGGTTTTTTTGTAACTACTATGGATAAAGCTGTAGGGTTAGGACGAAAAAATTCATTGTGGCCATTGCCTTTTGCTACTTCTTGTTGCGGAATTGAATTTATGGCTACTGCAGCAACTACTTACGATTTGGGTCGCTTTGGTGCTGAACGTTTGAGTTTTTCGCCTCGTCAAGCAGATTTATTGATGGTGATGGGAACCATTTCGAAGAAAATGGCACCTGTACTTCGCCAAGTTTATCAACAGATGGCAGAACCTAGATGGGTACTCGCTATGGGAGCTTGTGCTTCTAGCGGGGGGATATTTGACACTTATAGTGTGTTGCAAGGAATAGATCGGGTGATACCTGTTGATGTGTATATACCAGGTTGCCCTCCAAGACCAGAACAAGTGATAGATGGTATTCTCGAGATTCAGAAACTTGCGTTGAACGAAACTACAAGACGCAGAAATCAACCAGAATACAAAGCGTTGATGGAAAAATACGGAATGGAATAATTATGGACAAAGAAGCACTATTATTTCAGGTTCAAGAAAAACTAAAAGCAGAGTTTGGTGGTGGGTTTATTTCTTCGGAACTTATAGCCGATTATCCAGTGTTTACATTAAATCGTGATATTATTTGTGATGCGGTACGTTTTCTTTACAATGACGAAGAATTGTCTTTCCAATTTCTTACTAATCTTGCCGGAATTCATTACCCTGAAAACAAAGGGCATGAGCTTGGTGTGATGTATCAACTTCATAATTTAAGAAAGAATTATAGAATACGTTTGAAAGTGTTTTTTAGTATTAACGAACCGTCTGTTCCTTCAATTACTCCTGTTTTTAAAGGGGCAAATTGGATGGAACGTCAGGAGTTTGACTTTTTCGGAATTGTATTTAAAGGTCATCCAAACTTGAAGCGAATATTAAATATGGATGATATGAGTTACCATCCAATGCGTAAAGAGTTTCCATTAGAAGATGGAACGAGAGAAGATAAAGATGATAAAATGTTTGGTCGTTAATAGGTGAAAATATGAGCAAAGAGAAAAACATAAGCACCGATTTAATAGAGAAAGAATATACTACGTTAAATCTTGGACCAACACATCCTGCAACACATGGAATTTTTCAGAATGTGTTGAAAATGGATGGTGAGATAATTGTTGAAGCAGAATCGACAGTTGGGTATATTCACCGTGCATTTGAGAAAATTGCTGAACATAGAAACTACTATCAAATAACTACCTTAACTGATCGATTGAATTATTGTTCGTCACCTATTAATAATATGGCGTGGCACATGTCGGTTGAAAAACTTTTTAATATAGAAGTTCCGAAGCGTGCCCAGTATCTACGCGTAATTATTATGGAATTATCTAGAATAGCTGACCATTTGATTTGCAATAGTGTGATTGGAGTGGATACAGGTGCTTTGACAGTATATTTCTACATATTTCAACTTCGAGAACGTATCTATGAATTGTTTGAAGAGGTGTGTGGAGCTCGATTGACAACAAATATTGGAAGAGTGGGAGGTTTGGAGCGTGATTTCTCGCCAAAAGCTTGGGCTACTCTTGATAAGATTTTGGAAGAAGTACCTAAGGGATTGAAGGAATTTGAAAATTTGTTGGTTCGCAATCGTATTTTTATGGATCGTTGTATTGGTTGTGGTCCTATCTCTGCAGAAATGGCATTACAATATAGTTTCACTGGACCAAATTTACGCGCAGCTGGAGTAGATTATGATGTTAGGGTGATGAACCCTTATTCTTCATACGAGGAGTTTGATTTTATTGTTCCTGTTGGTACGAATGGTGATACGTATGACCGTTTTATGGTGAGAGAGGAAGAGATGTGGCAGAGTTTGAGTATAATAAAACAAGCTAGAGAGAAGTTGAAAAAAGAACCAGAGGGTGTGTTTAATGCCAATGTTCCTGATTTTGTGCTTCCTCCAAAAGAAGAGGTTTATAATAATATGGAAGCTTTGATTTACCACTTCAAGATAGTGATGGGAGAGGCTAATGTGCCGAAAGGAGAAATTTATCATGCTGTAGAAGGTGGAAATGGTGAATTAGGTTTTTATATTATTAGTGATGGAGGTCGTTCGCCATATAGGATGCATATACGTAGGCCTTGTTTTATATATTATCAGGCATATGCTGAGATGATAAAAGGGTGTTTGCTTTCGGATGCTATTTTGACCATGAGTAGCATGAATGTGATAGCTGGTGAATTGGATGCTTAATTAGATTGGAAAATGAGTAAGGAAATAAAATTTAATGAGGAAACATTAGCATTGGTTGATAAGCTAATGAAACGTTATCCGGAGGGTAAGCATAAGTCGGCATTGATACCTGTTTTGCATATTGCTCAAGCGGAATTTGGTGGATGGTTGAGTTCGGATACAATGGATTATGTGGCCTCACTTTTAAAAATAAAACCTATTGAGGTGTATGAAGTGGCTTCGTTTTATTCGATGTTCAACTTGAAGCCTGTTGGAAAATGTTTGATAGAGGTGTGTAGAACTTCATCTTGCTGGGCTAGAGGTTCGGAAGAGGTGGTGAAGCATTTGGAAAAAAGGCTTGGAATAAAAGAGGGAGAGACGACTAAGGATGGTATGTTCACAATAAAAACGGTGGAATGTCTTGGAAGTTGTGGAGGAGCACCGATGCTTCAAGTGGGAGCTTCGTTTCACGAAAACTTAACTACTGAGAAGGTGGATACATTGATAGAAGATTATAAAACACAAGGAAAGCAAAGAAGTTATACAGATTTAGACTATAAGAATACACTTTAATAGCCTCACCAAATAATCCCCTCTCCGAAAGAAAGGGGGCGAAGGGTGAAACATTACTTAAAATAAATGGGCAAGAAAATATTATTAGAACACATAAATGTACCAGGGATAAAAGGTCTGGAAGTGTATCGCCAAAATGGGGGATATTCATCTGTTGAAAAAGCTTTGAAAACCATGGCTCCTGATGCTGTGGTGGAAGAGGTGAAGAAGTCGGGATTGAGGGGTCGAGGAGGAGCTGGGTTTCCGACTGGAATGAAGTGGAGCTTTTTGGCAAAACCTGAAGGGGTGGAGCGTTACTTGGTGGTGAATGCTGATGAATCGGAGCCAGGAACTTTTAAGGATAGGTATTTGATGGAACGTATTCCGCATATCTTGATTGAAGGAATGATTACATCGAGTTTTGCGTTGGGTGCTAAAACATCATTCATCTATATAAGAGGAGAGTATTTTTATGTTTCGAGGATACTGGAGGCTGCAATTGAAGAGGCTTATGCTGCTGGATTGCTTGGTAAGAATATTTTGGGAAGTAATTTTTCGCATGATATTTTTGTGCAAGTGGGTGCAGGGGCTTATATATGTGGTGAGGAGACAGCATTACTAGAGTCGTTGGAAGGGAAACGTGGTAACCCACGGATAAAGCCTCCGTTTCCGGCTATTGCGGGTTTGTACAGTTGTCCTACGGTGGTAAATAATGTGGAGACGATAGCTTCGGTACCTTACATTGTGATGAATGGGGGAGATGAATATGCTAAGATAGGTATTGGAAGAAGTACGGGTACTAAATTGATTTCGGCTTCGGGGCATATAAATAAACCGGGGGTGTATGAGATTGAAATGGGTGTGCCTGTTGAGGAGTTTATTTATTCGGAAGAATATTGTGGTGGGATATTGAATGGTAAGAAACTGAAAGCTGTAGTGGCTGGAGGATCATCGGTGCCGATATTGCCTGCTGATTTGATATTGAAAACGGAGAAAGGGGAGCCAAGGTTGATGAGTTATGAGTCGTTGAGTGATGGTGGTTTTGCAACGGGTACGATGCTTGGTTCGGGAGGATTTATGGTGTATGATGAGAGTACGAGCATTGTGAAGAATTTGTACACTTTTGCGCGGTTTTATCATCATGAAAGCTGCGGGCAATGTTCGCCATGCAGGGAAGGTACGGGATGGATGGAGAAGATATTGCACCGAATAGTGGAAGGACATGGTAAGGTGGGTGATGTGGATATGCTTTGGGATATACAGAGGAAGATTGAGGGGAATACGATTTGCCCATTGGGGGATGCTGCTGCATGGCCTGTGGCGAGTGCGATAAGGCATTTTAGAAAGGAGTTTGAGGAGTATATAAATCATCCGGAACGGATACGGGATAAGATGCCTGTGGTGTGATGAGTTTAATTGAAAGGAAATTGAATAATAGCACACGGATTAAAACGGTTAAGAATAGAAGAAAAAAACTGGAATAAAATGCCAAAAGTTACAATAGACGGACATAGTATAGTGGTGCCGGATGGTACAACGATTCTGCAGGCTGCAAGGATGATAGTGGATGCTCCTGGGTATATAGGGGAGAATATTGCTCCGCCAACGATGTGTTATCATTCGAAATTGAAAACGAGTGGTGGTTATTGTAGGAGTTGTATTGTGAAGGTTTCGAAGGGTTCGGAGAAGGATCCGAGGCCGATGCCGAAGTTGGTGGCTAGTTGTAGGACTACGGTGATGGATGGTATGGAGGTGATGAATACGACTTCGCCTGAGGTGCTGGAGGCGAGAAGGGGTGTGGTGGAGTTTTTGTTGATTAATCATCCGTTGGATTGTCCGGTGTGTGACCAAGCGGGTGAGTGTCATTTGCAGGATTTGGGTTATGAGAATGGAGGTTCGAAGACGCGTTATGATTTTAAGAGGAGGACTTTTGCGAAGATTGATATTGGTCCGTTTATAAAGCTTCACATGACGCGTTGCATTATGTGTTTTAGATGTGTGAAGGCGGCAGATCAGTTGACAAATAATCGTTATCAGGGTATGTTGTTTAGGGGTGATGCTTCGGAAATAAGTACTTATATAGAGAAAGCGATAGATAATGATTTTTCGGGTAATTTGATAGATGTTTGTCCGGTGGGGGCATTGACAGATAGGACTTTTAGATTTAAGAGTCGTGTGTGGTTTACAAAACCGATGGATGCGCACCGTAGTTGTACGAAGTGTTCGGGTAAGGTGGCGCTTTGGGAAAAAGGAAATGAGATATTGCGTGTGACGGCAAGAAAGGATAAGTGGGGAGAGCCGGAATCGTGGATATGTAACGAGTGTAGGTTTGAGAAAAAGAATATAAATGATTGGGTGATAGAAGGGCCTCGTCATATTGATCCACACTCGGTGATTTCGTTGAATCATTATGAGAATGTGGTAGCAACAATGAAGCTAGATGTTGCGAAACAACAAAAACAGTTGGCTGATAAGAAATAACAAATGGTATGACTTTAGGATACTTTATTTACAAATTGATTTTGGTAGTACTTGTGTTTGCAGTAACACTAGTGATTGCTATGTATAGCACGTATGCCGAACGAAAGGTAGCGGGATTTTTGCAAGATAGGTTAGGCCCGAACAGAGCTGGATGGTTCGGAATATTGCAACCAGTGGCAGATGCTGTGAAACTATTTATGAAAGAGGAGATGATACCTAGTGTATCGAACCGTACGTTGTTTATTCTTGCTCCAGGTTTGAGTTTATTGACTGCTTGTATGACTGGTGTGGTGATACCGTGGGGAACATCGTTGAATTTATTTGGTGAAAACTATTCGTTACAGGTAACGGATTTGAATATTGGAATACTTTATTTGTTTGGGGTAGTATCGATAGGGGTTTATGGAATAATGATAGGGGGCTGGGCATCGAATAATAAATACTCATTGTTAGGGGCCATGCGAGCTTCTTCGCAAATGATAAGTTATGAGGTGGCAATGGGTATTTCAATTATTGCTTTGATAATGACAACCGGCACTTTGAGTGTGGGACAGATAGCAGCTCAACAACATGGATGGCACTGGAATATTTTGGTTCAACCTTTGGGTTGTTTGATTTTTGTGGTTTGTGCTTTTGCAGAAACCAATCGTGCTCCTTTTGATTTACCAGAGTGTGAGCAAGAATTGGTGGGAGGATACCATACTGAGTATAGTTCGATGAAGATGGGTTTTTATCTTTTTGCTGAATACATCAATATGTTTATTTCATCAGCTGTAATTTCTACTTTTTACTTTGGTGGTTATAACATGCCTTTTGTTGGTCGGTTTGTGCATGATGCAAATGCTTTAGCTTTGCTCGGTGTACTATTTTTATTTGCAAAGATATTTTTCGGAATCTTCTTCTTCATGTGGGTTCGCTGGACTATTCCACGTTTCCGTTATGATCAATTGATGAATTTAGGTTGGAAGGTATTAATTCCATTGTCGATATTAAATTTGGTATTGACCGGAGGATGGATGATGCGCCATGAAATTTTAAGTATATTTATTAAGTAAAAACAACGATGCAACCATTAACCAATAGATCGAAAGTTGTTGTAAATAAGGAAATGTCTTTGTACGAAAAGATTTATCTGCCTGCCATTATATCAGGTATGATGATTACAATGTCGCACTTTTTTAAAAAGAAACCAACAATACAATATCCTGAGCAAACACGTGAGTTCAGTGGTGTGTACAGAGGGCAACATGTGTTGAAACGTGATGATAATGGCGCTGAGAGATGCACTGCTTGTGGTTTATGCGCTGTTGCTTGTCCGGCAGAAGCCATCACGATGACTGCTGCAGAACGTAAACCGGGAGAAGAAAAACTTTACAGAGAAGAAAAATATGCAGCCGTTTATGAAATAAATATGTTGCGTTGTATTTTCTGTGGAGATTGTGAAGATGCCTGTCCGAAGGAAGCAATATTCTTGACCGACCGAAAAGTAAATAGCGAATTGAAACGTAATTCTTTTATTTATGGAAAGAATATTTTGGTAGAAGAAGTTGATAAACGTGTTGATGTTTCTCGAAGACAAACACCAGCTGTATTGGAATTTAAGAAGCACAAAGAATTTGAACACAATAGATAATTAAGTATTATGATTACAACCTATTTATTTTATTTTCTATCATTTCTTGCCATCATGTTTGGTTTGATGGTAGTGCTATCCAAAAATCCAATTCACAGTGTACTTTATCTTGTGTTATGTTTTTTCACAATTGCAGGACACTATGTGTTGTTGAATGCTCAATTCTTAGCAGTTGTTCATGTGATTGTTTATTCAGGAGCCATCATGGTATTATTCCTATTTGTAATCATGCTATTGAATTTGAACAAAGAAACTGAACCTCATAAGAGCATTTGGTTAAAAGCTTCGGCTGCTGTGGCATCAGGGTCTTTGTTAGTGGTAATGGTTGCTTCGTTGAAAGGTGCATCAACTATACAGTCGACCAATACATTCAATCCAAGTATTGGATTAATTGAAAATTTAGGAACAACATTATTCAAAGATTTTCTTCTACCGTTTGAAGTATCGTCAGTGCTACTTTTAGCAGCAATGGTTGGTGCAGTGATGTTAGGTAAGAAAAGTATAAAATAAAATCAGATGAACAGCGCAATACAAGTAATCCCTTTGGAGTGGTACATATTATTATCCACAGTATTATTCACGATTGGTGTTTTAGGTGTTCTTTTTAGACGTAATGCCATTATTATTTTTATGTCAATTGAGTTGATGTTGAATGCAGTGAATTTACTATTAGTGGCGTTTTCGAGTTTTTTATCCGACAGTAAAGGACAGGTTTTTGTGTTTTTTATAATGGCAGTAGCTGCTGCTGAAGTGGCCGTTGGCTTGGCAATATTGATGATGGTGTATAGAAACACAAAATCATCAGATATTAATGTGTTGAATAAATTGAAGTGGTAAAAATGTAGTATTAAGTACAAAGTATTATGACTGTTTAATCTTAATACTTTGTACTTGATACAAAATACTCTTAATAATAAGTTATGATAAAGTTAGTTGGATTAGTGCCTTTGCTTCCATTAATCGGGTTTGTGATTATTGGTTTGTTTGGGAAGTCCTTATCGAAAGGAATAGTTGGTGTTATCGGATGTGGATCGGTATTAGCTGCATTTGCAGTGTCGTTAGGTATTTTCTTTGAATTAACAGGACAAGCAGAAAAATCGGTTACTATTGATTTGTTCAGTTGGATTACAGCAGGCAAGTTATCTATACCGTTCTCTTTCCTTATCGACCCTTTATCTTCATTGTTTTTACTTATTGTTACTGGAATAGGCTTTTTAATACATGTCTACTCCACTGGATACATGAGCCATGACGAAGGATTTGCTCGTTTCTTTGCGTATTTGAATCTGTTTATTTTCTTCATGTTGTTGCTTGTTCTCGGATCCAATTATTTAATCATGTTTGTTGGTTGGGAAGGTGTTGGATTATGTTCTTATTTATTAATTGGTTTTTGGTTCAAAAATACGGCTTACAACAATGCTGCTAAAAAGGCATTCATCATGAATCGTATTGGTGACTTAGGTTTCTTATTAGGTATCATCCTGATATTTGTAACTTTTGGAAGCATAGGTTATAATGATGTGTTCGAGCAAGCAAAAAACATGGCGACAGGAAGTCCTGTATTAACTTCAATCGCATTATTGTTATTTGTTGGTGCGATGGGTAAAAGTGCTCAAATTCCTTTGTTCACTTGGTTGCCTGATGCGATGGCGGGTCCTACTCCAGTATCTGCATTGATACATGCTGCAACCATGGTAACAGCGGGTATCTACATGGTAGCTCGTTCGAATATTTTATACACGTTATCGCCTGTGGCAATGGAAACTGTTGCTATTGTTGGTGTTTGTACAGCATTGTTTGCTGCTACCATTGGTTTGGCACAAAATGATATTAAGAAAGTGTTAGCCTACTCAACGGTATCACAGTTAGGTTTTATGTTCCTTGCTCTTGGAGTAGGTGCTTATACAGGCGCAGTATTTCATGTAATGACACACGCATTCTTTAAAGCGTTATTATTCCTTGGAGCTGGTAGTGTGATACATGCTATGAGTGGAGAGCAAGACATACGCAGAATGGGTGGATTGAAAAAACATTTACCAATTACCCATATTACTTTCTTATTAGGAACACTTGCCATTGTTGGTTGTCCTCCTTTCTCAGGGTTTTTCTCGAAAGATGAAATACTTGCAAATGCTTTTGAAAACAACAAACTACTTTGGTTCTTGGGTGTATTGGGTGCTGCAATGACAACTTTCTATATGTTCCGTTTATATTTCCTAACATTTAAAGGAGACTTCAGAGGTACTAAAGAGCAACATCACCACTTGCATGAATCACCTAAATCAATGACAATGCCGTTGGTAATACTTGCAGTATTAGCAGTGATTGGTGGACTTGTTGGTATTCCAGAAGCATTGGGTGGAAAGCATATGTTAGAAGGTTTCCTAAAACCAGTGTTCGAAGATTCTTCGTTCAGGATGGTACATAGCATGTCGCACGAAAATGAATATATGTTAATGGGTATAGCGGTACTTGTCATGTTGGGTTCACTGTATTATGCGTATCAAGTTTATGTGAAAAACAAAACATTACCTACTGAAGAAAGTGAGGACTTAAAACCATTACATTTATTAGTGTATAAAAAATATTGGGTAGATGAATTTTATGAAAATCTAATTACTAAGCCGCTAAACTTCTTCTCGGATGTGTTGCATAAACTATTCGACAATCAGATTATAGACGGTTTTGTGAATGGAGTAGGTAGATTCATCACTTGGTTGAGTGGCATCCTAAGGTATGCTCAAACGGGTAACATGGGCTTTTACGTCTTTGCAATGGTGATTGGCATTGTACTTATTTTATTTACAAGGATATTTTAATAAGAAAGGGGTAAGAAGTCAGTTTCGTACAGAGTAGACGGGCAAGAATTTAGATATAGAGTTTAGAATATAAAGTATATGATTACATTGTTATTAATATTTTTCCCTTTGCTGGCAGCCTTGATGTTGCTATTTGTAAAAGGAGAACAAGTGAAAAAGATTGCATTGGGGGCCACCATTGTTGAATTTGCAATTACCGTAATGGCGCTTCTTCAATATCAGCAAGGCAATACTACGCAATTTGAAGTAAGCTATAGCTGGATCAAATCACTTGGAATTAATTTCCATGTTGGTATGGATGGCATTTCTTTACTGATGGTATTGCTTACCACTTTCCTTGTTCCTATCATCATTCTTACATCCTTCAATAAAGATTACCGAAATCCTTCACGCTTCTATTCACTTGTGCTTGCCATGCAATTTGCGCTGGTAGGTGTTTTTGTTTCGTTGGATGGTTTCTTGTTTTACATTTTCTGGGAATTAGCGCTTATCCCTATTTATTTTATTTGTTTGTTATGGGGTGGAGAAAACAGAGCGAGAATTACCTTTAAGTTTTTTGTGTACACCTTAACAGGAAGTTTGATGATGCTAGGTGCAATGATTTATTTGTACTTAAAAACTGAGGGTGTTCATAGCTTCGAAATAGCAGCACTTTATAAATCAGGGCAAGGTTTAGATTTAATCCATCAAGGCTATGTGTTTTGGGCTATTTTTATGGCATTTGCTATCAAAATGCCAATATTTCCGTTCCATACTTGGCAACCCGATACGTATTCTGTGGCTCCAGCGCAAGGAACTATGTTGCTTGCTGGTATTATGCTTAAGATGGGAACCTATGGTGTAATTCGATGGTTGTTGCCTATCGTTCCTGTAGGAGTTGCTTCAAACGCAAATATTGCGATTACATTATCTGTCATTGGTATTGTGTACGCTTCGTGTATTGCTATTGTACAGAAAGACTTTAAACGATTGATAGCTTATTCATCAATCGCTCACGTAGGATTGATATCAGCTGGCATACTTGCTTGCAACGTTCAGGGTGTTCAAGGGGGAGTAATTCAAATGTTGAGCCATGGTGTGAATGTAGTTGGGTTGTTTTTCATTGTTGATATTCTTCAAAAGAGATATGGTACTCGCGATATTGCATCGTTGGGTGGTATACGAAATTTGAATCCTCAATTTGCAGTTCTGTTTTTAATTGTATTGCTAGGAAGCGTTGCTTTGCCTTTGACAAATGGATTCGTTGGAGAGTTTTTATTGTTGAATGGAGTGTTTCAGTTTGGTGCTTGGACAGCAGCTATTGCAGGATTGTCAGTAATACTAGGTGCTGTGTACATGCTCAGAAGTTATCAATCCATTATGTTAGGAGAAACTAATTCGGTTACAGTTTCATTTGCTCCATTATCGAGTAGCGAGAAAGCTGTATTGATCATTCTTTGTGCAGCCATTCTTGGCTTTGGAGTGTATCCAAAACCTTTGTTAGACATAGCAGGACCATCTGTTGAGAAGTTGGTGGATGGGGTTAGATTAGCAATGGGAAAATAGAAAAAGATTAATTAAATTATGAAAGCATTAGTATTACTTTCTTCATTAGGTGTAATTTCCTTATTAGCTGAGTTATTCAGTTTTAAAAAATTATTGTATCCAATTGTTTTATTGGGTTTAATTGCCACTTTTATTTTCAACATTCAAGATTGGAATGCTGCAAATAATACGTTTTACAATATGTTGCAGTTCGATAATTATGCCATTGCATTTTCTTCGGTTATCATTTTGGTTGCGTTTCTTTGGTTTTTAATGGCAGAAGGTTTCTTTAAAGAAGAAACCAATATGACCGACCATTATTCATTAGTATTGTTTGCTTTGGTTGGTGCTATTATTTTAACATCGTATACCAATATGACCATGTTGTTTTTAGGAATCGAAATACTGTCGATACCAATGTACATCTTAGTAGGAAGTAGCAAAAATGATTTATCTTCGAACGAAGCCTCCTTTAAGTACCTTATCATGGGTGCATTTGCCACAGGGTTCTTGTTGTTTGGTATTGCCTTAATATATGGTGCAACAGGTTCGTTTGATTTAGCAACAATAAAAACTGGTATTTCTGTACAAGGAGCTACACCAACTATTTTCTATGTGGGCATGTTGATGATGTTGGTTGGTTTATCGTTCAAGGTATCTGCTGTTCCATTTCATTTCTGGGCACCCGATGTATATGAGGGCGCACCTACTGTGATTACGGCATTTATGGCAACCATTGTGAAACTTGCAGCCTTTGCAGCTTTCCTTCGTTTGTTTGATGTTACATTCTTTAGGGTATCGGCTTCGTGGATGAATATTGTATGGGTGCTTGCAGCGCTTACCATGTTGGTAGGTAACATTACTGCTGTGTTTCAAACGCGCACCAAACGTATGCTTGCTTATTCTTCGGTAGCACATGCTGGGTATATGTTGATGGCACTATTGGCCATGAACACTTATTCCAATTCGGCTATCTTATTTTACGGTCTTGCTTATTCAATTGGTTCTATTGCTACCTTCACCATTGTGTCGATAGTGGCTGAGGCAAGAGGTGATGATGGTATTCATGCATTCAATGGTTTGGGCAAATCGAATCCATTGTTGGCCGTGGTAATGAGTATTGCATTATTATCGTTGGCAGGTATTCCGCCTACTGCAGGTTTCTTTGCCAAATACGTTATTTTCACTTCATCTTTCTTAGCAGGTAATGTGTTTTTGGTGGCTGTAGCCATTTTGGCTTCGTTGATAGGGGTGTATTATTATTTCCGATTAATCATTGCTATGTATTTTAAAGAAGGTAATTCAGAGAAAATAAATATAGAAATGAATCACAAACTGCTGTTGATAGTAGTTGCTATCGCCATCATTGCCTTAGGTATTTTCCCTGATTTTGTAATCCGATTGATTTAATAATTTGTTGAATGAAACAAAAAAGAAAGGACGGTACATCACCGTCCTTTCTTTTTTTGTTCTATCTCAGTTGTCTTTATACCACAGGCGGAATCATTACGTGTCCGCATTGTTTGCAGGTTCGTAACGATTCGTTGCTATAAAACTCATTGAAGGTTTTCTGAAATTCGGTAACGATATTGGTTAATGGAAAATACTTCTCATAGAGTTTGTTGTTGCATTTTTCGCAAAACCAAAGTAGTCCATCGCGTTCGTCATCTCTGCGCTTGCGCTCCATCACAAGACCCACAGTGTTTGGTCCTCGGCTAGGGCTATGCGGCACTTTGGGTGGTAGCAAAAAGATGTCACCCTCGTTGATGGGCACTTCTACTGCTTTTCCATCTTCTTGAATAATTACTTTGATGTTGCCTTCGAGTTGATAGAAAAACTCTTCGCTTTCGTTGTAGTGATAATCTTTGCGAGCATTGGGCCCACCTACTACCATCACTATGAATTCGGTGTTTTCGTAAACTACTTTATTGCTTACAGGTGGTTTTAGGAGGTGACGGTTTTCGTCAATCCATTTTTTGAAATTGAATGGTCGTTGTATTGACATTGTTTTTTTTGTTTTAGATGATATAAACGAGAGCCATTTATTAATACATTTGCTCTAAATATTGCGCAAGATACAAAACATTTTTCTGACCGAATCAATGGACGAAACATTAAAATATCAAATAGCATTATCGCTCATTCCCAATATTGGCGATATACTTGCCAAGCGCCTTGTTGCTTATTGCGGTAGTGTAGAAGCGGTGTTTAAAGAAAAGAAACAAGCGCTCGAACGCATTCCGGGCATTGGCAGTGTGAATGTAAACAACATCTTGCATCACGATGTATTCGGAGCGGCCGAAGCCGAAGTGAATTTTGTGCGCAAAAACCAAATTACTCCTGTTTTTTATTTAGATGTAGCTTATCCGAAACGCTTGCTACATTGCGATGATAGCCCCATACTACTTTACTTTAAAGGAAACACCAATTTGAATGCCGAAAAGGTAATAAGCATAGTGGGTACACGCGAGGCTACCGAATACGGCAAACGGATATGCGAAAAACTAATAGCCGACTTGGCTCCACACCAAGTAACCATAGTGAGTGGATTGGCTTACGGCATTGATATATGCGCACACAAAGCAGCATTGCAACAAGGCTTGCCAACCATTTGCGTGTTGGCACATGGGCTCGACAAAATATATCCTGCGGTGCACGCCACCACTGCCAACAAGATGCTGGAACAAGGAGGATGGTTAACCGATTTTAAGAGCAAAACAAAACCCGACCGCGAAAACTTTCCGAGCAGAAACAGAATAGTGGCGGGCATTGCCGATGCCACCCTTGTAATCGAATCGAAATTGAATGGGGGTTCGCTCATTACGGCTGACATAGCGAATACCTACAATAGAGATGTATTCGCTTTTCCGGGAAGGGTGGACGATGCTTGGTCGGAAGGGTGCAATGCATTGATAAAAAATAATAAAGCAGCCATGATACAAAGCGCTACCGACCTAGTGAATGCTATGGGTTGGGAACCGAAAAAAGGGCAAAAGGCGCCTCAACAAAACAAACTATTTGTAGAACTTAATCCCGAAGAAGAACGAATAGTGAACGAATTGAGAAAAAAAGAAAACATCACCATTGACGAGCTTTGTTTGATATGCAAGTTCCCCATGAGCAAGGTATCGTCCATTTTGCTTACTCTTGAGTTTTCGGGAGTGGTGAAATCCATGCCCGGAAAAACCTATCGGGTTTGTTAGGCTTTAGGGTGAGATTATTATACCACTAAGACTAAATTGTTCAATTCGGCAATGAAGCAGTAGGCAATTGAATTCCACATAAAGAATTAATCTACCCCCTCCTTTTGTAGTTGTTTGTACTACATCACTTTCCTTTTTTGTTTTACAATCCATTTTTTTAATGTCTTTTACCTTTGTGCCGTTCTTTAACATCATGCAGTACCAAGTTGGAGTCACAAACAACAGAATGTGGCACAAACTCAAGAGAGTGTGACACAAACTCAAGAGAGTGTGACACAAACTCAAGAGAGTGTGACACAAACTCAAGTGAATGTGACACAAACTCAAGAGAGTGTGACACAAACTCAAGAGAATGTGACACAAACTCAAGTGAGTGTGACACAAACTCAAGTGAGTGTGCCACATGACTGAGAAACTGCAACGGTAAGACAGGATGATGAAGACACGATAAGTTAAAATACTATATTATATGTATCACTAAAGTTTGAAATGCGGGTATAGACGCATTTATGTCGGATAGAAAAAGCAGCAACAAAGGAGGATAAAAAATGATCATCGTATTAGAAGGATTAACAGATAAGAACCCAGCATCGAAGGTTAAGTATGGCGGAAACATAATTGATGGCATGACAGGCAATAGTAATTTTGCAAGCCCTGACATGTTAGCACGTATAGCAGCGCTCGATACTGCAACAACGGACTTGAAAAAAGCCAATGATAAAGGCGTAGTGAGTGATATCGCGGTTAGAGAAAACGAGTTCGACAATAGTGTAAAAGCCATTGTATTTGCGGTACAAGCACTCATACTAGGAAAACCTGATGACCAAGCAAAAGCAATAGTTGAAAGTGCTAACTTGGGAACAAAAAAGCAAGGAAAACCAATTTTTGCTGATTTGGCAGCACATCAGGGAACAGTAGCAAAATCGGTAGAATTGCGCAAAAAAGTGACCACTAGAAACAAACGAGTGGCTTATGTATGGCAAATTACAAGCACACCAAATGATGAAAGCAGTTGGACGATTTGTAAAATATCGACTGTAGCCAAAGTTACTATCTTGAACTTACTTTCGGGTAAGCGTTACTATTTCAGAGTAGCCATCATCATGGGCGAAGAAATGGGTGAATACTCAGATGCTACTAGCATTCTGGTAAATTAAAACCAGCCACATAAGGCTAACAACTAAATCCTGCCCTTGCACAAGGGGCAGGATTTTTTGTTGTATATTTGGGGGATGAAAAAAGTGGCATGTATAATGAGTCTTTGGTTTGCAGGTGAAAAAACACCAGCAAAGGCATCGTTTCTGCTAACTTGGAAGGAAGACCAACAAGCGCGGAAAATGATTTACCGACTGACTTCTTTTGTTAAGATAAATATGACAAACACTGAAAGATGTAAGCAATGGATTCGTCAAAGGATGGTTTTGCGGGAAAGCGGAAAAAGCTGTATATTTGTGGAAGGAAAAAGCTGTATTGAAAACTTGCAGCGTATACTGGTGAGAATACAAATGCCAATTACAGCTTATTTATTGGAATACCAACGAGGGGTAAATAGAAACAATAGAATCGTAGTACATTATTACAAATAACTTCTAAATAAGAAAACCATGAAAAAGGCAAAAATTATTTTCTCCTTCCTGTTTTTGATGATGTCCATTTTTTCGTTTGCACAAAAAAACAAAACAACAGGTACAGTTGCTAAAAGCACTACTCCCACAACAACTCCCGCAAAAACTGTGTGCGACTGCAAGGATGCAATAAAAATAAATATTCAGAAAACTACCAAGTACGGTTTCACTGTTGCACCTGACGGATATGGCACGGTGCAGGAAATTACGGAAATAAATAAGCAAGATAAATATGCATTTGAAAAGGAACATAACACTGCATGGTATCAGCTGCAAATAAATCAGGATGGCGATTTTGTGTTCGATATTGCGCCAACTGACAGTAGCAATGATTATGATTTTTTACTTTTCAGATATACTGATACTTCTACCTGTAACAATATTTTAACCCATAAACTGAAACCGGTGCGAAGTAATTTAACACGTGGGAATAAGCCATTGAAGGGATTTACAGGGCTTTCGCTTTCAGCAAAAAAAGAGTTTGTAGGTAAAGGACCAGGTGATGCCTATTCGAAATTTATCAATGTAAAAAAAGGTGAAAAATATTTACTCGTACTTGATAATGTTTATCCCGAAGGTAAGGGACATACCCTTTATTTTGCCTTTGAAAAAGAGGTGGAAATTTCCGGAACGGTACTGAATGACGACAGTTTGGGAGTGAAAGCAGATGTGGCACTAGTTGATAATACGGGAAAAACCGTGGCGCAAGTGAAGACAGATAAGTATGGTAAATACGGTTTCAGGACGGATATGAAGGAGAATATGAATTACAATCTAACGTATACTTCGGATAGTGGATTTACACAAGTACGAACACTGAACACGATGGAACTGAAGGATAATAACACGTTCAAAGACATTCGCACGATATTACCCAAACTGCGAAAGGGCTCGAAATATAAAATGGGTTCTATCAATTTTTTTGGCGATCAAGCTACTCTGCTTCCCGAATCGGTTTCTTCGGTGGAGGCATTGGTAAAACTAATGAAGAAAAACAAAAAGATGAAAATAATTATTGAAGGGCATGTGAACGGCACAGGAGGAGGAAGCGTAGATATTCAGAAGCTTTCAGAAGAGCGGGCGAAAACAGTTTATAATTTTCTGTTGAAAAACGATATCGACAAGGATAGAATGAGCACAGTAGGTTATGGAGCGAAACGGATGATCTACCCACAACCCATGACGGAATGGGAAATGGCCGCCAATAGGAGAGTAGAAATAAATGTGGTTTCAATAGAATAGGTGTTTTGCAAGTGCTAGTGTTTTTATACTTAGGAAAACGATTCGAAAATTAACACTCTTGGTAATTATATACAAGAAACGAACAGTGTTTTTTTGAACTTACATTTACGATGGCACAATGGCGAAATTCTTAATAATTTAAATGAAATACCCTCTAATACATAAATGAGTAAAGTACTGAATATTCAATTTGTCATTTTTCTATTGTTCGTAGTTCATTCTTCTACTATGAATGCGCAACTGGAAAAAGCGAAAAACACGAACGATAGCTTGACGAAAAAACAAGACAATAAAGTGTATACATATTATAACCGAAACTACCTTTATCATGATAGTTTAATCGGTGAAATGGCCATGCGAAATTTGTTGATAAGCACCAAGGATAAAGAAATAATGAATGCTATTCGTATTTCGAAACGAGCACAAGGGCTACAATTAATCGGTTTCCTTGCTTTGCCTATGGCTGTTGCTACCTTATCCTGTTATAGAAATATAAGTACCGAAGACCCCAATTCTAGCCCAGGGAATTCGATTTATTACGATAATAAACAATACCAAAATTTAACACTTGTATTTCTTACCGCCACTGTTATTTGCCCTATTACTGCAATTGTTTTTAAGCATAGACGAATAAAATATAACCGAAAAGCAATAGACATATATAACCAAATGCATTAACTTTCTTGTGTTTGCAGCGCAGAAACCCTTCCTATTAATTACTATTATTCAAAAGTTCGTTTGCAAGTTGAGGTAAACCAATGCTCGCTAGGTTACTAATTTTAGAATTAGAAATGGTAATTGAGGTGAAGTTTCATTCTCCGATTTTAACTAGAGGTTAATCGTTAAGTAGAAAAGAATTATCTTTGTAAAAAAAAACAATATGGAAAATATATTTGAAAGAATTGCCATTGACGAAAAGGTTTGTAATGGCAAACCAACTATTCAAGGTAAACGAATAGCCGTACAAAGCATTTTAGAGTTTTTGGCAGCAGGTGATTCGGCACAGGAAATAATAAAAAACTATCCAATTCTAGTGGCTGAAGATATTACGGCATGTATAAAATTTGCAGCCGAACTCATGAATAAAAACTATACCATTAAATCGGTTGCATAAGTGGCTTTATTTATAATAGATGAAAATCTCCCCTATCTTTTTGACTTATGGAAAGGGGAAGATTATATTCATGTTTATGACATGTCAAACATTTCGACAGATGATGAAATATGGAAATATGCAATGGAAAAAAATATGACCATAGTTACTAAAGACGCTGATTTTTCGAATAGGATTTTGTTTAAAACCCCTCCCCCTAAGGTCATTCACATCAAGTTGGGTAATATGAAGATTTCGCAAATGTATGAGTGTTTAAATAAAACTTGGAATATGGCAAAGGAAGAAATCAAAACACAAAAATTAGTAAATATTTATTCAGATAGGATAGAAACAATAGGGAACAATTAGTAGTATAAATTCAAATAAAAAATGATAAAACGTTAGTGCACGATAAACTATCAATAATCCAAAACCTCTTAGTGCATTGTGAGAGGCTTTTTAGTTTAAGAATAAAGTTAAAAACTTTTTGCGCAGAACCCCTTCCGATTAATTACTAGTATTCAAAAGTTCGTTTACAAGTTGAGGTAAACCAATGCTCGCTTTTTCTTTAATAAATTTCAAGTTCGCTAAGCCATGTACTTGTATTTCGTGAGGGTCGATGAGGTATTTGGGAGAAACTGTTGGTACATAATCCACCACTCCAGCAGCAGGATACACCACCAACGAAGTACCTACCACAATAAAGATATCGGCCGTAGCCGCCACCTCGTAAGCAATTTCCATCATGGGTACCATTTCGCCAAACCATACAATGTGTGGGCGCAATTGCGAACCTCGTTCGCAAGTATCTCCAAGTTTTATGGTATCTCCTTTGATCGGGTAAACGAGGTTTTCGTCCACTGTACTAAGGCTTTTGTTTATTTCGCCATGTAGGTGAATTACATTTTTCGAACCAGCACGTTCGTGCAAGTCGTCAATGTTTTGGGTGATGATGTGTACATCGTATTTCGATTCCAGTTTTACCAAGGCTTTGTGTGCAGCATTGGGGCTAGCGTTTAGCACTTGTAGTCTTCGTTTGTTGTAAAACTCAAGTACCAAAGCTTTGTTTTTTTGCCAAGCTTCGGGAGTAGCTACTTCGTAGATATTGTATTCTTCCCACAACCCATCGCTATCTCTAAACGTACGTATACCGCTCTCGGCCGATATGCCTGCTCCGGTAAATACCACTAGCTTTTGTTTTGGTTGTTTGCTCATGCTCATCAATAAAAGTATGCGGTTTTTGGCTTTGCTTTTATCAGTTTGCTAATATAGAAATTAAAATCTTAACAATGATTTAATACTTATCAAAATCTATTCGTTGGTGGCTAATAATTGATAAATTGCTATATTCGCAACTCTAAAAATTAGAACAATGGCAAAATTAAGAAAACAGGACGCATTGGATTATCACTCACAAGGTCGTCCGGGGAAGATAGAAGTAATACCAACAAAGCCTCACAGTACGCAACACGACTTATCTCTGGCCTATTCGCCAGGTGTAGCCGAGCCCTGTTTGGAAATAGAAAAGAACCCAGAAGATGTATATAAATACACCGCAAAAGGAAATTTAGTAGCTGTAATCAGTAATGGAACAGCAGTTCTTGGTTTAGGAAATATTGGAGCATTGGCATCGAAACCTGTGATGGAAGGAAAAGGATTGCTCTTTAAAATATTTGCTGATATTGATGTGTTCGATATTGAAGTAGACGCATCCGACATCGATACCTTTGTACAAACTGTAAAAGCCATATCGCCTACCTTTGGTGGAATCAACCTAGAAGACATCAAGGCTCCTGAGTGTTTCGAAATAGAACGCAGGTTGAAAGAGGAATTGAACATCCCGTTGATGCACGATGACCAACATGGAACAGCCATCATCTCATCGGCCGCACTGCTCAATGCTTGCGAGATTAACAAGAAAAAAATTGACAAAGTAAAAATAGTGGTGAATGGTGCAGGAGCAGCAGCCATAAGCTGTGCCAAACTATACATGGCGGTAGGCGCAAAAAAGGAAAACATCATTATGCTTGATAGCAAAGGGGTGTTGAGCATTTATCGCGATGACTTAGATGAGCAGAAGAAGTTGTTTGCCACTAGCAATAAAAACGAAAAGACATTAGTGGATGCCATGAAAGATGCCGATGTATTTGTTGGTCTTTCGAAAGGTAACATTGTGACACAAGAGATGATTTTGTCGATGGCAAAACGCCCTATTGTATTTGCACTTGCAAATCCCGACCCAGAGATACCGTATGATTTAGCTATGTCGGCTCGTAAAGACATCATCATGGCTACTGGCCGAAGCGACAATCCGAATCAAGTAAACAACGTACTTGGCTTTCCGTTTATCTTCCGTGGAGCGCTAGATGTAAGAGCAACTCAAATAAACGAAGCTATGAAATTGGCTGCGGTGTATGCCATTGCTAACCTTGCCAAAGAACCAGTACCAGAATCGGTGAACCTTGCATACAACTGTAAAAACATCACGTTTGGTTCCGATTATATTATTCCTAAACCCATCGACCCTCGACTGATTTATACCGTGGCTCCAGCAGTGGCCAAAGCGGCTATGGAATCGGGTGTAGCGCAACGCAACATTCCGAATATGGATGCTTATGTGCAAGAACTAATCAACCGATTGGGATTGGATAATAAACTCATTAGAGACATTACCAATAAAGCAAAACAGAATCCGAAACGAGTAGTATTTGCCGAAGCTGACCATTACAAAATATTGAAAGCCGCTCAACACGTAGCTGACGAGGGAATAGCAAAACCAATCCTTTTGGGAGATGAAGCTAAAATAAGAAAGCTGATAGAAGAAAACAGTTTGGATATTGGCGATATTCCAATCATCGATTCACGTAGCGCTTCCGAGGACGAACGTAGAAAGTCGTTTGGCGATTTGTTTTTCCAGAAACGCAAACGAAGAGGATACACCTTGTTCGAAGCAAGAAAAATAATGAAAGAAAGAAATTATTTTGGTGCCATGATGGTGGAGACAGGTGCTGCCGATGCAATGATTTCGGGACTTACAAGAAAATACTCAGACCCTATTCGTCCTGCACTCGAAATTATTGGTGTTCAGGAAGGCGTGAAAAAAGTAGCAGGTATGTACATCATCAATACCAAGCAAGGACCTTATTTCTTTGCCGACTGTACTATGAATGTTGACCCTACCGTTCAAGAGATTGTGGACATAGCAGTGCTTACAGCAAGCACAGTGAAGCAATTTAATATCATTCCACGTGTTGCCTTGTTGTCGTATTCCAACTTTGGATCGGCAGGAGGAGATATTCCAAACAAAATGCGTCAAGCAACAGAGATATTGCATAAAAATTATCCAGGAATGATAGTGGATGGAGAGATGCAAGCCAACTTTGCGCTCAACAACGATTTGCTGAAAGAGCAATTCCCGTTTTCGGAATTGGTAGATAAGAAAGTAAATACACTCATCTTTCCAAACCTTGCAGCTGGCAATATAGCTTACAAATTGATACAAGAAATGGGAGAGGCCGAAGCAATAGGTCCTGTACTCATCGGGTTGAAACGCCCTGTGCACATCCTTCAATTGGGTAGTTCGGTACGCGAAATCATCAATATGATTACCATTGCAGTGATAGATGCACAAACAAAAAAATAAATAAGAATATTAGCTAAGCGAATTAAGAACCATGATTTATCACATCGAAGGACGATTAGTAGAAAAAACACCCACCTATGCTGTTATAGATGCAGGAGGTGTGGGCTATGTGATGCAAATATCGCTGAACACATTTACCAAAATTGGTGAAAGCGAAAATTGTAAATTGTATACCGAATCGCTCTATATTCGTGATGATATGCCTAAGTTTTTTGGGTTTGCTGATTTGGCTGAACGTAACTTGTTCAAGCAATTGGTTTCGGTGTCGGGCGTTGGAGGCACCAGTGCGTTACTGATGTTGTCATCGCTTAGTTCATCGGAAATACAAAATGCAATAGCAACTGGAAATGTAGCCTTGTTGAAAAGTGTGAAAGGGATAGGTGAGAAAACAGCGCAACGCATCATTGTCGACTTAAAAGGTAAAATGGGAAAAGAGGAACTTTCTTCCGAATTTTTCGTTGGTTCGCACAATAAATTGAAAGAAGAAGCGTTATCTGCATTGGTGATGTTGGGCTTTAATAAAATGGCAGCTGAAAAAGCATTGGATAGAATTATTAAAACCGAAGGCACTGGTCAAACTGTTGAACAATTGATAAAGTCGGCATTAAAAACACTTTAGTCAATAGTTCAATTTTCATTTATGTCTTTGGTTATTCTCTTCTGAATGGAAATACTAAGGACTTGAATATTGTTATAAATTAAAAATAAAAAAGAAAGAGACTTTTCGTTTTGACGAAATCAATTGCAAAATATATAGTTGTTGGGTTTGCTTCCGTTGGGCTACTGTCTTTTATATTCAGTTCCAATGCAAAAGTAAGTACCATAAATCATGCGTTAGAAGTTGATGATTACGAAACAACCATAGCGGTAGATACCCCGATAACACCTGTTACACTTCCTTACAATTTTAATGACCAATCAACAGGCGACCCATTAAATTATCCAAATGGTGGTAGATTTATGTTGAACAATCCTTCGAACATACACACTACTGTTGATTACGACCCTAAAACAGGGAACTATAATCTGAATCAAACGATGGGAACGATGGATTATCGTCCACCTACGTACCTTGAAACAGAAGAGTACCAGGATTACATGTTCAAGAAACAAGTGAAGAGTTATTGGAGTGCACGTGCACATGCAGAGGCAAAGAACGCTGCTAAGAATGCCATTATTCCAAAACTTCACGTGGGAGGAGAAATCTTCGATCGAATATTCGGAGGCAACACCGTGGATATTCGTCCTAATGGTTCGGCTGAGTTGATTTTTGCTTACAATGCTACAAAGACAGATAATCCAGCATTGCCGGTAAAACAGCGTAAGGTACATACTTTCGATTTCAATGAAAAAATACAGTTGAACGTGATTGGTAAAATAGGTGACAAGTTGAAACTAACAACTAGTTACAATACCGAATCAACATTCGATTACGAAAACCAAATGAAGCTGGAGTATACTGGCTACGAGGATGAAATTATCAAGAAAATTGAGGCGGGAAATGTGAGTATGCCTTTGACGGGTTCATTAATCACAGGTAGTCAAACCTTGTTTGGGGTTAAAACACAATTGCAATTTGGTCGATTGACGGTAACGAGTATTCTTTCGCAACAAAAGGGTAAGAAATCGGAAGTGAACTCGGCAGGAGGTGCACAAGTAACCAAATACGAAATAGCGGGAGACAACTATGAAGCAAACAAACACTTTTTCCTTGCTCAATATTTCCGCGATAATTACAATTCGGCATTAGCAGGATTGCCATTTATTAATTCAGGAGTAAGTATTAGTAGAGTAGAAGTGTGGGTATCGAACACGAACAATGTGACAACAGATATTCGTACTGTTGTTGGTTTCTCGGAATTAGCAGAAGGTGCCACACATATACCAGCAAATCAAACTTATGTTCACGATGTTGTTTCATCAGGTGTGTCGAAAGATTTACCTTTCAACGGACAAAACGATTTGTACGAAAACTTGACTCATTCGGGATACAGCCCTTCAAATGGTAGTATTGACTCATCGATGCGAACAGCTAATTATGCAGTGTCGGGCATCAATGCAAAATTTCATGGTTCCTTGCAACAAGGTCAGAACTTTGAATTGTTGAATGCAAAAAAACTTCAACCCACAGAATACACTTTCAACGCAAAACTTGGTTATATCTCGCTAAACCAACAGTTAAATGCAGACCAAGTGCTTTGTGTGGCTTTCCAATACACCTACAATGGGAAGGTTTACAATGTGGGTGATTTTTCGGATGGAGTGCACGCACCGCAAGCGTTGTTTGTAAAGATGTTGAAGAGTACAGCTCCTAATACGAAACAGCCGATGTGGAAGTTGATGATGAAGAACGTATACTCTATCGGTTCGTATCAAATCAATGCTCAAGATTTTAAATTAGATATCTTCTATACCAATCCTTCAACAGGAACTGATATTAATTATTTACCCGTATCAGACTGTCAAAGTAGTGTGAAGGGTAAACCGTTAATTCAAGTTTTGAGTTTTGATAAATTGAATCAACAAAACGATCCAACACCTGATGGAGCTTACGACTTTATTGATGGAGTAACCATTGATGCCACTAAGGGTCGAATATTTCTGCCTGTGGTAGAACCTTTTGGTAGTTATTTACAATCGAAGTTTGATGGTGACCCAACTTGTGGTCCATTTGATGCAGGTAAGTATACCTTTCACCAACTCTACGATTCGACTAGGGTTCAGGCGCAGCAATTGCCTAATTTGAATCGATACAAAATTAAAGGCTCGTATAAATCGGCAGGTGGTTCGGAGATTTCATTAGGTTCGCCTAACGTTCCACAAGGTTCGGTAACGGTAACAGCAGGAGGTGTGAAGCTTACCGAGAATGTTGACTATACTGTAGATTACACACTTGGACGAGTAAAGATAATTAACGAAGGGATTTTGAATTCTGGAACTCCAATTAAAGTTTCATTGGAAAGTAATGCCCTATTTGCTATTCAACAAAAAACATTGATGGGTACCCATCTTGATTTTAAGATAAACAAAGATTTTAGCATTGGAGGTACCATCATGAATTTGAAAGAACGTCCTCTGACTAAGAAAATAAATATTGGTGATGAACCAATCAATAACACCATTTGGGGATTGGATGGTAACTATCGGACAGAAGCTCCATTTCTTACGCGCTTGATAGACAAAATTCCGTTGATAGCTACCAAGGAGATGAGTACCATTACTGCTTCAGCCGAATATGCCTACCTTATCCCAGGACATAACAAAGCAATTGGAAAAAATGGAAATGCATACATTGACGATTTTGAGGGAAGCACATCCACCATTGATTTGCGTTCGCAAGGAACTTGGAACCTAGCCAGTACACCACAAGGGCAACCAACTTTATTTCCAGAAACTGCTTCGTTGGATACCACTTTAAAGTCGGGATACAACAGGGCGAAATTGGCTTGGTACGTAATTGACCCTTTATTTTTGAGACAAACATCAGGCTTAACTCCTGGCAATATTACCAACAATGATATGTCGAACAACTTTGTTCGTGAGGTTCCAGAAACGGAGGTGTTTCCGAATAAACAATCGCCTAATGGCGTACCTGTTAATATTGCTACCCTCGACCTTGCCTATTATCCAAGCGAAAGAGGACCTTACAACTATGAGGTAGGGCCAACCAATGTTTCTTCAGGACTCAATGCTGACGGTTCACTTAAAGACCCTAAGTCACGTTGGGGAGGTGTGATGCGGTCCATTTCTACAAATGATTTTGAAGCAGCAAATATTGAGTATATCCAATTTTGGATGATGGATCCTTTTAATGATGACAATCCTTCATCGGCATGGAATAGTACGGGAGATTTATATTTCAATTTGGGTGATGTATCTGAAGATATCTTGCACGATAATTACAAAAGTGCAGAGAATGGTTTGCCTGCTCCTAGTACTCAATCTAGTAATAATGGATCGGGTGTACCCACCATTTCAACTGCTTGGGGTGTGGTGCCTGCGGTTCAACCTTTGATTAATGCGTTTAACTCTGATGCAAACGACCGTGCTTATCAGGATGTTGGATTGGATGGCTTGAGTGATGCTGCGGAACAAGGTTTCTTTAGCAATTATTTAGGGAGGTTAAACTTATTTTCACCTATTGCTTATCAAAACTTTGTAGGTGACCCTTCGGGCGATGACTATCATTATTTCAGAGGCGATGATTACGATGGAGCAAATAATGGTGCAGGAACTTCTATTCGCGACCGTTATAAGAAATTCAATGGGGTAGAAGGGAACTCTCCTGTTTCTTCGGGTGCTTATCCAACGGCTGCCACCACCTTACCAACGGTAGAAGACATCAATCACGATAATAACTTAAGCACTACTGAAAGTTATTTTCAGTACCACATCAGTTTAAAACCAAACGATCTTGCATCTGGAGTAGGGACAAACTACATCACGAACGTTTATAATACAACAGGTCAAAACATAAAAAATGGTGCCAACAAACCAATCAAATGGTATCAATTTAAGATACCAATAAAATCGCCTGAAACACGAGTAGGTTCGATTGAGAATTTTCAATCCGTTCGTTTTGTGCGGATGTTTTTCAAGAATGTAGATGCTCCTATCTTGTTACGTTTTGCGCGTTTAGAATTGGTACGTGATGAATGGAGAAAATACGGTTTCGATTTACTTTCGCCAGGATTATACATTCCTAATGATGATGATTTAACACTGTTTGATGTGGCTGCCGTGAACGTGGAAGAGAATGGAAGCAAACAACCCGTGAACTATGTTATTCCTCCAGGAATTGAACGTGAGATAAATGCGGCTTCGGCTAATTTGATTCAGTTGAACGAGCAAGCCATGTCGCTTACTTTTTGTAACCTAGCCGATGGTAAAGCAAGAGCAGCTTATAGAAACACAACCTTGGATGTGAGAAGTTATAAAACCATGAAAATGTTTGTGCATGGTGAAGCATCGTCTAACACTTCATTGCCTTTGCGCGATGATGAAATGACTGTCTTTATTCGTTTAGGTACCGACTTCACGGATAATTATTATGAATATGATGTTCCCCTAAAAATAACTCCACCTGGCAGTTACAATGGCAGTAGTGAAGACGATCAATATAAAGTGTGGCCTCAGGCGAATGAGATGGTGATAGAGTTTGAAAAACTTACCAATGCCAAATTGAATCGTAATAGCAACCTTATCAAACATACGGCTTCGTTGACTTCTGAATACGAAGAAGCAGATGGTACACGTATGATAGTGGTGAAAGGTAATCCAACGATTTCTGCCATTCGAACCATCATGATTGGTGTGAGGAACAATAAGAAAATAGATGCGAGTGATGATGGACTTTCGAAGTGTGGTGCAGTGTGGGTAAACGAATTGCGCTTGACCGACTTTGACCAAAAAGGAGGATGGGCCGCTAATGCAAGAGTAACTGCCAAGTTGGCCGACTTGGGTACACTTTCTGTGTCGGGAAGTATGTATACTCCTGGGTTTGGTAGTTTGGAAAACAAACTGGACCAACGAAAGAAGGAAACCATGAAACAATATGATGTAACTTCGAGTTTGGAATTAGGTAAGTTTTTCCCTAAAGACTGGGGCATTCACATACCTGCTTATGTCGACTATTCGGAAACATTTATTACTCCAAAATACAATCCACTGGACCCTGATATATTGCTTGCTCCTGAAATTAAAGGTAAACCACGAACGGATTCGATTAAGGGAATTACACAAGATTATACGAGAAGAAAGAGCATCAACTTTACCAATGTAAAAAAGGATAAAAGCAAGAACTCTAAGAAAAATCTTCCTTTCGATGTGTCTAATTTTTCCACTACGTTTGCATTCACCGAAATCTATAAACACGATGTGAATGTTGAATACAATACGGTGAAGAATTATCGAGGTGGATTGGTGTATAGCTATTCGCCTAAGTCGCCAAAGAATTTCAAGCCATTATCAAAGGTGTCGTTTCTTCAATCGAATTACTTGACCTTGATACGAGATGTTAACTTCTTTTTGGTTCCAACTAAATTTGGTTTCTCTACAGATGTTATCCGTGGGTTTGCAACGGCTAAGGATAGGAACATTACAGGAGGTGATATACTCATCTTGCCAACGTATAATAAGACCTTCAATATGAATCGTAATTATGATTTCAAATACGACATCACAAAAAATTTGAAGTTCGACTTTACGGCTAACAACATGGCAAGAATATTCGAACCGGCTGGCGAGATTGACACCAAACAAAAGAAAGATACGATAAGGACTAATTTAATGAACTTGGGAAAAACATCTCAATACAATCATCAGGTAAGTTTGAATTATAATATTCCAATCAATAAATTGCCTTTTCTCGATTTCACTACTGCATCGGTGAAATACACAGGAACGTACTCTTGGCAACATTCGCCACTTTACGATACTAAATACACCAAGAATGCATCAGGCGAATTGGTGCCGGTGCATGTAGATACCTTGGGAAATACCATTCAGAACTCACAAAATATTCAATGGAACGGACAGTTGAACATGGTAACACTTTATAACAAAGTACCGTTTCTGAAAAAAGTAAATGCGAAGAGTGGTAGCTCGAAACCTGCTGTGGATAAGGCGATGAAAGACCCTAATCCAAACTCGCCAAGTGATACTACTAAAAAGAAAAAGGACGAACCAAAAGGTTTTGCATTGTATATGGGCAGATTGCTGATGAGTTTAAAAACTGTAACAGTGACCTACTCGGATGTACGAGGAACGCTATTGCCGGGCTATTCGCAAAGCACGCAGATGATGGGTATGGACGAACATTTCCAAGGCCCTACTACTGGATTTATATTCGGTAGTCAGAAAGATATACGGCAAACGGCTATTGATAATAATTGGCTGGTGAAAACGCAGAGCTTAAATACGGCTTATACCACCACACATAGCACCAACCTCAATATTAAGGGTAATTTGGAACCTATGCCCGATTTGAAGATAGAACTAAGTGCTACTCGAACGGAAACCCATTCAACGAGTGAGTTCTTTAAATGGGCTCGTAATTTGGCACCTATGGATACCGCGCAATATAGCTTCCAACATCAGTCGCCAACCGAAATGGGTACCTTTAGTATGTCGTATTCATCGTTCCGTACTTCGTTCATGAAAGGGGATGATGTGTTTCAAATGTTCTTAGATGCACGAAAGGATGTGTCGCAAAACTTAGGAACACAGAATCCGAACTCTAGCCGAAACACACATTATTCGAACGGATTTGCTGATGGTTATAATCCTACTTCGGCCGATGTGTTGATTCCTTCTTTCCTTGCTGCTTACTCGGGCAAACGTTCGGCTGGTAATTCTACCGAAAAGTTTCCTAAGATACCTAAACCAAACTGGAGGGTGACCTATGACGGATTGTCGAAATTGAAACAAGTGAAGAAGTATTTCAAAACGGTGACCTTGAGTCATGCTTATCGTTCATCATATAGTGTGGGTGGATACACTTCCAACTTGATGTATGGCGAGAATGGTACTGGTAATCCGTTCAGCAGAGATACTACTTCTACCGACCCGAACCGAAACTTTATTCCTCGTAATTTGATTACGGCTGTAACCATATCTGAACAATGGAGCCCGTTGATAAAAGTGGAGGTGGTGCTATTGAATAGCTTGTCGTTCAATTTTGAATTTAAGAAAGATAGAAACATCTCGCTTGGCTTGACTTCGAACACCATTACCGAGGTAGCAGGGCGAGAGATTATAGGAGGGGTAGGTTATCGTTTGGTTGGATTGAAATTGTTTAAACTTCAAATAAAAGGCAAACCAATAAAGAGCGATTTGAACATGAAGGCCGATTTATCGTTTAGAAAAAATACCACTACTATGCGAAGGATAGCCGAAGAGGTGAGTCAACCTACGGGTGGAACGAATATTATTTCGATTAAAATATCAGCCGATTATGTGATTAGCGAACGTATCAGCATCCGATTGTTTTACGATAGAATCATCAACAAACCTGTTATCTCCACTTCGTTCCCTACTACCAATACCAATGCAGGTATCAGCTTGCGACTGTCGTTGTCGAATTAAAGGGCTGTTAGTTGAAGGTAAAAAGTTACCGCTAAGGCAATTCGACAATTTTACAGTAGGCAATTGTTCAATTTCGCAATTTTGCAGTAGACAATTATACAAACGCAATTAAAAAAATGCTGCAATAGGATAGGAATTTCTCCTGTTTTCAATTTTGTGCTACATCTTCCTATCTTAATTAAGAAAAACAGGGCCTAAAAAATGAGTAAAAAGGGACCGCAGATTGACCGCAATTTGACCGCAGTCTCACCGCAATTATCCCGCAGTTATCTCTGAGGGGATTTTAGGGGCAAAAATATGGGATTTTACGAAATACGAATTGTACGAAACCCGAAGGGTGGGGACAGGTGAAATAGTTCAAAGTTTAAAGTTAGAAAGTTGTAGGGAATGCAGAATTAAGAATTTCCCACGAGGACAATTTGGTTGTTAGTTGTTGGTTGGGCGAAAGACCTCACCCCCGGCCCCTCTCCGAAGGAGAGGGGTGACGGAGTGGTAGGGGGAAGAATTTGGTTTATACTTATATAATATAGGTATATTTGGGTTCGAAAAAACAATGTGTTGTGGCGAGACGCCACATAATAAATGGCACAGGCGAAACACGCCTGCGCCAGCGGGGACAATTTGTTGTTAGTTGTTAGTTGTTAGTTGGGCGAAAAACCTCACCCCTGCCCCTCTCCTAAGGTCGGGATAGGGGTAATTGGAAAGAAACGGAAGGTGGTTTGAAGCATGAGGGATGGAAAATAATTTGTGATTTTTCGATTAATAACCTAAAATTGTTGTTTAATTAAAAAACATTTTTTAATATTGCAGTATGATTTGATAAATAGTATTGGTTATGGTTACTTCATTACTTCCATCATTTAAATTGATAACATGCTGTATAGCCTGCTGTGATGGAAATGTAGAAGTAAGCCAAGAAACAATAGATATTAAATAAAAGCCTTCGAGTGATGAACTCGGAGGCTTTTTTGTTTGTGAAAAAGAAAGTCAAAAACAGATAAGCTTAGCAATAATAATTAACCTCAAAAAACAAAAAAGCATGAAAAAACAAGTAGAAAAATGGAACGTAAAACAAATCGTATTTGTTTTATGTATGATGGTAATGGGTAGCAGATTGGTTGGACAAACCATCTTGTTTGATGTAAAAACCTATAACAGCGGCTATAATGTAAGTTGCCACGGATATACCGATGGTAGCGTACAGGTGACGGTGGTGGAAGGTACTTATCCTTTTACTTATAGTTGGAACACTGGAGCAACTACCCCAAACTTGAACAACGTTGGTGCAGGGTTTTATACTCTTACGGTAACTGATGCGAATGCAGTGGTGGTAAGCAAAACGGTGGAACTGAAAGAACCTGACGGGTTTGATGCGGTGCTACACCCAAGCCAAGTACAGGGAGGATATAATATTTCGGCAATGGGAGGACATGATGGTAAAATAGCAACCGAGATAACAGGAGGAACACCGCCTTATACCTATGCTTGGAGCAATAATGCAACGAGTAGTTATATCGACAACTTAGGTGCAGGAATTTATACGGTGACCATAAACGACCAAAATACTTGTGCTGTAACCAGAACACAGGTGCTTACAGCACCAAGTTTGTTGCATATTGTAAGCATTACGGCTTCGAACCAAAATGGACATAGTGTTTCGTGTTTTGGTAAAGCAAATGGTTCGATAACAACGGTGGTAAGTGGAGGTGTGCCACCTTATACGTATGCTTGGGACAATGGTTCGTTTGACGCAAACCCTAGCAATTTGAAAGCAGGAATTTATAAACTAAGTGTGATGGATGCAAACAACAGCAAAGCCAACGGGCAAATAACATTGACCGAACCAACCGAACTAGCGTTAACGCTTACGCGTTCGAACTTTGGAGGATATACCATATCGTGTAATAGTTGTGCCAACGGAACTATAAACACAAGTGTGGCAGGAGGTACTTCGCCTTTTACTTATTTGTGGGATGGAGGACAAACCAATGCAAATCGCCACAACCTAGGGGTTGGTAGTTATTCGGTAACTGTGACCGATGCTAACGGTTGCCAAACGACAGGCAATGCTGCTATGACTGAGCCGGCTAACGCAGGTTGGGACTTTGCAGGGAATGCCGTAGGAGCGAATGATGCAATAGGAACTTCAAATAATCAACCATTGGTATTTAAGACAAATAGTACTGAGAAAATGAGAGTTGCTGAAAATGGAAATATAGGGATAGGAACAAATAATCCTATTGAGAAGATGGATGTAAATGGAAATATTAACCTGACAGGAGGATTTAAATGGCCAGGGGGAGGGCATTTGGGTTTTAGCCATGATGCTGTAGACCATTATATATTAGGACCACAAATGTTTTGGATAGACCCCTGTTTATCTCCTACGGTAAGCACACTTGATTTTCCTGGAGTATTTAGGAGTGGGCAATCAACTAGTGGACAGTCTATTTTTATGTCGATGGGATATGATGGAGCAAATGGAATTATTGATATGGCAGGTACAAGAAGTGATGGAACAAACCCTGGTGTTTTGATTAATTATTATTGCGGCAAGAATGTGGCAATATGTACAGGACCAAATGGAGGGTATGTTTCGACAGGTAAGAACTTTGAAGTAGGCGGCCCCGATAGAGATGCAGCGATAGCTGTGAATGTAAAATCATCGGATCAAACTTCGTTGTATGTAAATGCCATTCACACTTCGGATAATGGATATGGAGCTAAACTAGCAGTAAACAGAGCTAAAACAAAAGCAATAGCTGTTGCAAACACATCGGATAATACAGAGAATTTTGTAGTGTTTGGAGATGGTTTTGTGTTTGCAAGAGATGTTAAGGTTACGCTTAGTGCATTTGCTCATCCTGATTTTGTATTCGAAAAGAATTACAAACTTATGAAATTGGCAGAATTAGAGAAATACTTGAAAACCAATAAACATCTGCCAAATGTACCTAGTGCGAAAGAGGTGAAAGAAAATGATGGAATAAGTTTGGGAGAGATGAGTGAGTTGCAATTGAAAAAAATAGAGGAACTTACACTCTATATTATTGAGTTGAATAAACGGATTGAGGATTTAGAAAAATTGAACGTTAAAAAATAAGAGATATGGGAACGATAAAGTTTAATAGGTTTGGCAATATTCTGACATTTTTGTTTTGCATTTTGTGTGGTTCGTTAATTTCACAAACAGTGTATATTAGTTATGATGATGCTGGAAATCGTATTGTACGACAAGCTTTTCATAGCCATACACAAAACACCTCCACTTTGCCTGGTGTGAATAACTATGAGGGAAAGTCAATACGTAAAGGATTATCGGATATAGGACAACATATTGTTGATGGTGTACAAAATGGAATAAATTCTACTGAAAGTGCCCTTGATTTAGCAAGTAATGAAATAGCAAGTATTAATGTTACTAAGGGCAATTCGGAAGAATCAAAGTTCATGGTTTCGCCAAATCCAACTAATAATATCATAATGATAAAACAAAAGGGAGGAGCATCGGAAAAACTAAACAATATAACTTTGTACAACTCAACAGGGCAGATGATAAAACAAATAAATGAGGTTATGATTCCATACGAAGTGAATTTAGAAAACAATAAAGCAGGGTTGTATTTATTGAAAATTTCGAGAGAGGATTTACAGGAAATTATTAAAGTGGTAAAAAAGTAATTTTTTAAAAAATTTATTCTTCAACTTTAAAACATATTAAGTATGATAAAATATATTAAACAATGGGTTTACCTAATTGGTAGTGTAATACTACCGAGTGTTTCGTTTGCCCAAAATATTATAAACCTGAGTGCACCAGAAACTGGAACACAGGACCACCGTGCAAAAATTGAAGTAAATGCTCATGCAGGATACGAATACAGTCCCACAGGGAATAACTTTGCACATCTTTGGGTTGACCCGAATGATGTGGTGATAGACAATTATGCAAATTATCAACAACCACTACCAATAACTGATTTTTCAAATACTCATATAAATCAAAATTTGGAAGTAGGTGCGATTAAGGGTCTAGCCAGTGTTGGTGCCGATGGTTCATCTTCATATACGATAGCATTGAATATACCAAAGGGAACAGCAGGAATGGAACCCACCTTATCGTTGAATTATAATAGCAGAAATGGAAATGGATTATTAGGTTTTGGTTGGAATTTTTCGGGTCTTTCTTTTATAACGAGAGAACAACAGGATTATTACCACGACAATACGATAAAGCCTGTATCTTACAGTAATAGTGATCCGTTTTCTTTGGATGGAAATAGACTCATCCCAATTACAGGAAATAATGGTGAAAATGGGACAACCTATGGGTTAGAAATTGAAAATTTTTCGAGAATAACTTCGATTGCAAGTGCTAATAATGAACCTGATTGGTTTAAAGTTGAAACAAAAGGTGGATTGACTTTGGAGTATGGTAATGATTCATACGCTAAAGTATCAAATGCTGACGGAAATACGTTAATATGGTATTTGAATAAAATGTATGATTTAAACGGAAACTACGTTGAATACAAATATAAATTTATTAACGACCAAAAAGTGTTGGATCAAATAATTTACACTGGAAATATTTATGCTGGATTAAGCCCATACAATAAAATACAATTTGATTACGCCATTCGTTCGGATTCAAATTGCGTTTTTGGGAGATCACAAAAAATGCTTGATGGACTCGTTTTAGAAAAGATAAGAGTATTGACCCATAATCAAATTTACAGGCAATATGAACTAGAATATACAAATAAGGATGCAGGGAATACAATGATACGGTACATTAACAATACTTTCTTGCAAGAGATAAAGGAGCGAGGAAATAATCCAACCGATTATTACAATTCGACAATATTTAAATATGTTGATGTGCAAAGGCCATTAACTTATAATGTATCAAGTGCTTCATTACCCTCTGCATCGCATTCTGAATATATAACGGATGATTTTAATGGAGATGGTTATTCTGATTTTGTAGAGTTTGAAAAACCAAATACTAGTGTTGGAAATGTATTTTTTCAGAATACAGGAATGAGTATATATCAGAACACACATTATGCTACTTTTACTCAATATTACTCAACCACTAACTTGCCACCAAATGAAGAAATACATACCTTTAATTATCAGCCATACGATAAAACATCATTTGGAAAAGCGAAGTATCTTTCGAGTGACTTTGACGGAGATGGTTTTGAAGATTTATGCGTAATTACTAAATCGATGAATTCATTTCATGTAAACATATTGAAAAATAATACTTCTACAATAGGCGGTACTATTCAATTTACAAACCAAAATCAATTATCAATTCCCATACAAATTGTTGTAAATATACCAGCAGGTCCAGTAACTTATTACGCAGATGAAATAGAAACCAGAATTGGAGATTTTGATGGAGATACAAAAGCTGACTTAATGTTGATACACTTGTATGGTACTGGCATATTAGGTACAAAAACAATAAATGGGAAAATAGATTCAACTGTTTATTTTTCGAATGCAGAAGTAAAATTGTTTTTGAATAACAATTTTACTTCTGTATCAGCAACTCATTTATACACATTTAGCTCTTCAACAGGTAATTATATTTCTTTTAAAAATAGCTATGTGTCAGATCTAAATGGAGACGGAGTAAGTGAATTAATGGGTGTAGAAAACTCCACCCAACATTTTTACACACTATCATCTACAACTAGTGCAGGTGTTACAAATATCAATACCACGACTGAACCGACCTTTAATGTAGGAAGTACTACTTTTTATTATTCTGAACCTAATTTTAAAAATATTGGAGATTTTAATGGGGATGGTATTTCAGACGAATTGTTCGGGTTTACTGATGCAGGGCACTTTAAGTATTTTGTTGCATATGGAAAAGGAAATTATAATTCTACAGGTAGTTTTAATTTCTATGTTAAACAGATTTCAGAGGAAACCCATCCTGGAGATCCAGGAGGAATGCCACCGAACCTAAATTTGGGATTGAAAATGCCTTCAGAAAACACATTAGGAGATTGGACAAAATCGAACTCTGGACATATAACAGCAGATATTAATGGGGATGGAAAAACTGATATAATTGAAATAACCTCATACCTCGATGGTAATTATGTCGCCCAAACATTCACATTATATATGTCGACAGGAATTGGATTTAACCAAACTCCATTAATGAAAAACGACAATTCGTTTTTAGCTTATGATAGCGGAGTGAATTTAGGCGATTTTGATGGAGATGGAAGTTTAGAACTATTTATGTACCGTATGCGAAATATAAATAATCAACAAATTGAGGTATCAGCCAATACAATAATGTATTTCAATTTAGCTCCAAAGAAAAGATTGCTTGAACTAGTTATGAATGGTTTGGGGCAACAAAGTAATTTCTTATACACAAAATTAAATGACCCCTATAATTTTTATACCCCGGGTACTGGGGAGAATTTTCCAATGATGGATTTTGAAGGAACAACAAATATTGTTAGTGGTTTGAAGATATCGAATGGAACTTCGAGTATGGGAGTTCCTGGAACAAATGATTTATACTATCGATATGAAGGAGCAAAAATTCATCGTCAGGGAAAGGGGTTATTAGGCTTCTTAACTACAACCATTACTGAAGGAGGAGGAAGTGTTCAAGCTCCACAAGTGACTATAGAAAAGAATTATTTGGATGAAAACGCATTCATTCTTTTACCATTGTCGACAGAAACAAAATCATCACCTCCAAATTCGAATTCTGTTTCGAAAACAGAACCTGTGACGTTAGCCATTAGTTTAGGATCACACCGATTTAAGATTCAGACAAATTCTGTGCATACAAATGACTATTTAAAAGATGCTACCACGAACACATTATATCAGTATGATACCTATGGCAATATAACTGATGTTCAGTCGAATTTAAATAACTCATTAGAAACCTCCCAAACCTCAATTATTTACGCACAACCTCCTTATGGTACATGGATTCCTTCTTCTCCTATATCAATAATAGAGACAAAAACACGATTGACAGAACCAGCGGTTGTAAGAAAAACTAATCTTGCCTATGATAATTATAATAGAGTTACAGATGTTTGGGACTATGTTACAGACCCAAAAACATTGAATACTCATTTTGATAATGATGTATTTGGAAACGTTGTTCAAAGTACGGTTACCACACAGACTACACAAACCACACCGTCATCAAGAACAACCCACTGCCAATATGATAATGAAGGTAGATTTATAATAAATTCCTACAATGAATTAAATCAACTAACTACAAATACAATTCATCCAGTGTGGGGAAGCTCTACAAAAATAAAAGGAATAAATGGGCTGGAAACTAATTTCGTTTACAATGGATTTGGACGCCTAACCTCTACAATTACACCTGACGGAATTACAACATCAAAGGATATTTTGTGGGCATTGCAATCGGGAATAACTGATGCAACCTATAAAACAATAACTACTCGAACAGGACAACCAAATCAAAAAATTTATTATTCTTGTGGCGGATTGGAAATGCAAACTGAGACGGAAAGTTATGCATCAACTAGTTTATTAACCCAAAATGAATATTATCCGAATGGTCTTTTGCACATAAAAACAGGAACTTCGGGAATTGTGACTTCGTATACTTATGATGAATTTAGACGAATAACAGATGAAAATAACAATTCGTTAGGAAATAATAATCATACTCAATACACCTATCCCGCCCCTCAAAATGGACAATCATTTGCGGTAATTACCCCCCCTGATAACAACCAAGTAATATCAAAAACGTTTGATGCATCGGGGAAATTAACCAAATCTGCTAATGCTAGTGGGGATGTTGATTACAACTATAATAGTATGGGGTTGGTTAAAAACACAAGTGTTTTAGGTGTAGTTATGGAGAGTATGGAATATGATAATATGGGTTATAGAAAATTACTTTCGGATAAAAATGCGGGTGATCTGTTGTCAGAACGCGATGGGTTTGGTCAGTTAACAAGTCAAACAGATGGTAACTTAAATAATTTTACATTTGCTTATGATGCACTTGGGAGAAATACGATGCGAACTGGATTGGATGGAATAACCTCTTATTCCTATTTTAATACTGGGCCTGCTATTAATGCGGTACATACGGTAACAGGTCCAACAGGTGCAAATCAATTAATTCAGAATTATAGTTATGATAATTTGGGTAGAACTACTTTATTTAACGAAACAGATGTGAGTACTGGCCAGTCGTATCCAACAACTTATAGTTATAACGCTAACGGTAATATAACAGAATTGACCTATCCTTCGGGATTTGGAATAAAAAAAGAATATGATAGCAAGGGGTTTTTGACTGATGTAAGAAAGGCTGCTGACAATAGTTTGATATATCATTTGAATGCAATGAATAATTTGGAACAGATTACAGATTATTCGTTTGGAAATAATTTAGAAGTTGTTCATAAAACATATGATGCAATGGGGTATTTGGAACATATAACTGGCCAATTACAGACGAACACGTTTATACAAGATTTAGAGTTAAATTGGAACAAAACTAATGGGAATTTGAATTGGAGAAATGATAATACTCAAAGTCCGCTATTACACGAGGTTTTTAGTTATGATAATTTGAACCGATTGACGCAATCAACGGTTACTGGGCTGGCTACTGTAAACATGGCATACCAGCCGAATGGGAACATAGACTCAAAAACTGATGCGGGTAACTACACTTATGATTTGAATAAAATAAATGCAGTGGTTAGCGTTTCGAATCCATTGGCTAATATAAATATGCAAACGCAAAGTGTGACTTATAACCCTTATAAATTACCTAGCCAAATAGAAGAAGGGAATAATTTGTTAAACTTGACCTATGGGCCTGATGGTAGACGTTTTAAAACAGAGTTAAGTGCATCGGGACAGGTGCAGTATACACGATATTTTGTGTTGGGCTATGAAAAAAACATTACCCCAACATCTACACAAGAATTGCATTATATTAACTGTGGTGATGGAATAGGTGCTATCTTTGTAAAAGATAACATGATTGGAGAACATCTTTACTATGTTCATAAAGACCACTTGGGCACATTACTTAAACTAATAGATGAAAACGGGAATGTGGTAGCAAACCAAAATTTTGATGCATGGGGAAGGTATCGAAATCCTACAACATGGGATTATGCCAATATACCAGCAAATCCGCCATGGCTTTTTAGAGGGTTTACAGGGCATGAACATTTACAAGAGTTTTCGATTATAAACATGAATGGACGCTGTTATGACCCAACGATAGCTAGGATGTTTAATCCTGATGAACTTGTGCAACGAGACGAAGATACGCAGGGATTTAATCGTTACTCGTATGTGTGGAATAATCCATTGAAGTATGCTGATCCCAGTGGGATGGGAGGAACCAATGGGTCATCGGGGGAAGACGGATGGGATAATCCTAATAATGGTGTTGCTTATCAACCGGGTAATGTTGGGCCAAGTAATACGAGTAGTTTTGTTGTTCCATTTGCAACGAACTCAACAGGAGGGGGAGGCAATCCGTTCCAAGTAACGGAATCAGGGGGAGGTGCAGGCGGTTCGTCATCGGCATATGTAGATGGAAATGGTTTTGTGGCAGTAAATAATATTCAACCAAGTAGCACACCAGCAAGAAGTGAAAGGTCGAATGCCGAACATTATGAAAATATGACAACAAAAGATATTACCTCAGTGAGTACGCCTGATGAAAACTCAGATGGAGGTAATGGCTCATGGAATGCGGGGAGTAATGTGATTTGTATGTATGGGCCTCCTTCAATTGTTGCTTCATCGGATGTGAACCAAGGTACACCAGCAAGTGAGGAAGGGTCATTTAATAGTGGAACGTGGGCAGGCCATGCAACTGTACCAGGAGGGAAGGGAAGTTGGGTTTCACAACATGCTCAAAGTGGTGGGGGTATGAAACCCGCATCTTCATACGATTACAGTCAAGACGTTATTCCAGGTAAATTTACCGATGATTGGAATTATATTACTAATGGTTCTGGAGGTAATCCTTTTTCAAGAGCAGCTAACATTTTTAGTAGAGATTGGGGGCAAGCATCCACATCGGATAAGGCAGGTTTAGTATTAGCTGGTGTTCCACTTCTCCGAATTGGTAAAATAGTTGTCCCTGCACAAACATTCCATAGATTTATAAAGCCAGATATTTTAAAAGCAGCAGGTAACGGATTTGAAAAGATTGTAGGTCGTAACCCTGATATTTTTATTGACAAAGGTCAAATAATTTTAAGAGGTACGGGGCCCTTCAAAGGCAAATCATTTCCAACGGGATTAGATCCTACAGATTTTTTTCATTAAAAAATAAATTATGAATAGCGAATATGTTTTAAGAATAAATACAGATAAGGAAAAGTATAATACTCTTTCCTCATTGTTAGCAGTGGTGCCAACATCAACTAGAGTTTATTGGGAACTTTCAATTAACGAAAGTTCTAACTTATATACTAAAGCGATAAATTATTTTTTAGAGTTAATAGAAAATAATATTGAAAGATTGAACCAAAGCGGAATAAAAAAAGAAGATTTATCTATTTGGTATCTATACGAATACGAAGAACAGTGTAATATGGAGTTTCAACCAGATGAATTAAAGAAACTTGGGGATAGTGGAATTACACTCTGTATAAGTTGTTGGAAAAAATAACAACAGCAAAGCCCCGTGAGGGGAGTAGAGGCGGTATATCAGGTGTAGTGGAGAATGTGGCGGGGAATGCAAGAGTAGCAAGCGGTGTTACTGCTTGGATGGCTGGCGATATGAGTATATCAGTAGCCAAACTTGGAAAAGGTCTTGGAACAGCAACATTAGTTGGAGGAACAATGATAGATCTTTATGGTGTTAATCGGTGGATAAAGAATCCGAACGATCCTAATGCGGTACATCCAGCAAAAGCAGGCACAAACCTTGGAGTTGGTGTATGGGGTTTGATAAACCCCGCTACAGCAGTTGGGGCAGCAGGTTATTATCTTATAGATTCATTTTATCCAGGACGTTGGAATGGTGCAATGGAGAATAATTACAGACTGACACAAGAGAACAGAGCTATACTTGGGCCAAATTTTAATTTGTATAATGATATGGGGGGCGGTTGGTAAAAATGGAAAAAATCAAGAAAGTATATTCTCTGTTTTTTTATAAACTCTATTGTTTATTTAAATCCCAATCAGAAGATGGTTGGGAAGATTGGAAAGCCTTGGTAGTAATTGGCGGATTACAAGGACTTTTGATTATTGAATTTTATACATGGTGCGATATTATTTTCAAAAATAATAATATAGAGTTTTCTAGCCCACGTATAGTTATTGCACTCATAGCAATTATTATTACAGCTTTTAATTATTATGTCTTGTTATATCAAGACCGCTGGAGACAATATGAAGAAGAATTTAAACAATATTCAGACGAAAAGAATAAGGCAATTAATTTATTAGTATTCTTTTTTATACTACTTGATTTAGGAAGTTTGATATTTGCTTATTATCAAATGAGTCTTATAGATTGGAGCAAATACAGATAACAACAAAACCAATACCCATTTTACTTCGGCATTAAAAACTACTAAAATGAAAAAAAAAGTTATTATTGGATTGATCTTAATTTCTGTTGCGTATGTAATGTTTAATGTTTACACCGTGGTAAAGTATATGCATCATTTCGATAATGAGACGTATAAAAATTATTCGTTTCTCTTAAAGGATTCTGTAAAAAAAAGAATGAATCCTTATTTTTCAGGTAGTTATGTTGGCGGATTGGATATTTACAATAGTATTAATTACAAGGATTTTAATATAACAATTTGGGAATTTAAAGACTTAAATTTGACAAAACTTGAAAATACCTCAATAAATACAAATATAAAACTTAATGATGTGAAAATAGGTTCAGGAGAGGTAATTAATAAAAAGGCAAATCCTGAAATTTCAATTAAATACGGCTTTACTTTTAAAAACAGAATAAAAATAAATTTGGATGAATCTTCAAAAATTATAGAAAAGATAGATTCAATAAACTATAAAGGATTTTATGGAATAATTAATAAAATGTCATTTAGTGACGAAAAGGGAGAACATTTAATTCTTTTTAATTATCCTCAGGGTAAACTTCCAACTTTATTTTTACTATATAAAACTTCTGAGAGTTTTTATGTAATTATGATTGAATCGGATAAGCAGTTTGATGAGAGTATAATTCACATTCTTAATTTGAAATAATTATTTTTCAGAAGTAGAAACCGAGAAAGGAATAGCAAGAAAGAAGTTTGTGAAGGAGTAACTGTCTTTACGAAATACGACCACGCACAAACTGGCTCATAAGTTCACTGGACTTATGCCCTGAATTTACGAATAAGGAAAGCCTCTCACATTGCTGTGAGAGGCTTTTTTATTTAAAATATTTATAAGTTAAAACACTAAAAATATATGGATAGGAAAAATATTTTTTGAAAAAAGTGGACGGAAAAAGGGAGGGGATGGTATTATAGAAAAAAGGGGCATAAAAAGTGTAACGAAAACGGAAAACGGTGTTATGAAGAAAAGAGGGAGGAGAGATGACAAAGGAAGAAAAAAGAAAAGCGGAGAACGAACGAGATTCGAAGTTGATAGAAAACTATTTGGCAGGTGATGTGAGTGCTTTCGGGAAGCTAACAGAACTGCACAGGGAAACGCTGACGAGGTATAATTTTTCGGTGTTGCATAATATGGAGGATGCGAAGGATGCTACACAAGAGGAGTTTGTGATAGTGATGAAGGTGATGAATGAAGGGAAATATGAGGAGAGAAAAAGGTTTGGAGGGTGGATGAAAAGGATGGCGAAGTATTATTTGACACATGTGCAACGGAAAAAAGCATTGAAAACGGTGGAGGTGGAAGTGGTGGGTGATGTGAAGGATGAACCGATGGAGGGTGAAAGGAGAAGTGAGGAGGAAATAAAAAAACTGAAAAAAGCAATGAAAGGGTTGCCAGAACGCGATGTGCAACTGATATGGTTGAGGTATTGGAAGAAACTAGCATGGAAAGAAATAGGGATGCTGTTGAAAATAACTGAGAATGGTGCTTCGGGAAGGCATAAGAAGGTGTTGAATAAGTTGAGGGGCAGGGTTGAATGGAGTGTGTAGGGAAATAAAAAAAACAAGAAGTGGACGGATATTTTGAGCTGATGGTATATGGTAAATAGAAGTGAGCTGATAGGAAAAAAGAAAAGGTAATGAGTGAATAAGAAAAAGTAGTATTAACAATTTAATAAGTCGCGAAAGGCGCAAGTAAAATGGCAGAGCAGAAAGGTATAATAAGGATTAAAGGGAAGATTGGTGATTTAAGTTTTTACCAAGGAAATGGAAAAGATTTTGTGAAGACACCAGGAGGAGCAACGAAGAGTCAGATAATGAGTAATCCGAAGTTTGTGAGGTTGCGAGAGAACATGACAGAGTTTGGAGGTAGTGCACATGTAGGCAGGGCGTTTAGACATGGGTTGGCGGATGTGTTGGATGTGATGAGCGGAAGGTCGCTGTCGGGAAGGGTAACGGGGATGTTTAAGGCGGTTTGTAACCATGGAGTTGGAACGAGGGGAGAAAGGAAGTTTGAGATAGTGGCTAACAAGAGTATCATGATTGGTTTTAACTTTAACAATAACAAACGCCTGAGTAGTATTTTCTCGCCCATGTATACATACACGGTGAATGTAGGAAGGAATGAAACGGAATTGTTTGTGCCGGACTTTAACGTGAGTGATTATGTGCATGCACCGGAAGGGGCTACTCATTTTAGGTTGGTGAACAGTGCGAGCATACTGAGTGATTATAAGTATGACCCGACCTTAAAAACGTATAATGCGACTGACCCAACGATAGATGGTTTGAATATGGTGAAATACAGCGGCTATATAGAGGTAACTGGCATGGTGGGAATGGATACGACTGTGACAGCTACTATAGCTGGAGCACCTGTGATGACTGCTTCGGCAGGGTTGATAGGTTGTATTGGGATAGAGTTTTTTCAGTTTGTAAATGGAGATTATTATTTGCTAAATGCAGAGAATAGTTTGAGATTGGAAAATGTTTTTTAGGTAGCGGAAAGGCTGTAATAGAGAGGCAATAGCGAATAGTGAATAGCGAAATGGAGTGAGTGTGTAATAAGTATTATGATAACTTTCTTTACGAAAGACGAATAGTAGTAATTTACGAATTAGTGGAAGCCTTGAACAGAAATGTTCGGGGGCGAGTAGAACGAAACCAAAAAGGTTATTCAATTCCTCCTTCCTAGGTTATATATAATAATAGTATATTTGGGGGATGAAAAAATTGGCGGATATAAAGTGTCGTTGGTTTGCAGGTGAAAAAACACCAGCAAAGGCATCTTTTCTGCTTACTTTAAAGGAAGACCAACAAGGGCGGAAATGTTTTTTAGGTAGCGGGAAGGCTTTAATAGAGAGGCAATAGCGAATAGTGAATAGCGAAAGGGAGTGAGTGTGTATTAAGTATTAAGAAGCTTTCTTTACGAAATACGAATAGTACGAATTTACGAATGGTGGAAGCCTTGAACAGAAATGTTCGGGGCTTTTTTTATCACCTCTCCCCTGCCCCTCTCCACAAGAGAGGGGGAGATGCGTGGCGGTTGGGGGGATTTTACGAAATACGAATAGAACGAATTTACGAAATACGACCACGCACAAACTAGCTCATAAGTTCACTGGACTTATGCCCTGAATTTACGAATCAGGGAACTTTACGAAATACGAATCGTACCAATTTACGAAATACGGTTTAGAATTTAGTTCTTAGAGTTTAGAATTTCTTCTTTGTGTCTTCGCGGTAAATAACAATCTGCATTGCCATACAACCTTTTCAAAGGTATTTGCATCTGAGGTTATAAACAACGTGTTGTGTATTAACTAATGCAATTGATTTTTATATCTCATTTTTTTAGTTGATATTTGTAAAGTAATTAGTTAACAAAAATCATTTTGAAAAAAAGTTTACTATTCTTTTTCATCGTTTTTGCTGCTTCGCTCACCTCGTCAAAGGCCGCCAATAGGTATTGGGTAGGAGGAACTGGGGTATGGAACAATTCGGAACATTGGTCGGTAAACAGTGGAGGTGCAGGTGGTGCATCCATCCCTAGTTCGAATGACGATGTGTTTTTTAATCAACAATCTTTTTCGGCTGATAAACAAACCGTGATGGTTACCACGGATGCTGTTTGTAAATCCATCGACTGGAGTTCGATTGACGATAGAGCCATCTTCTCGGCAGCAGCCAACAAAAAATTAACAGTATATGGTTCGTATCGTTTGTCAACTTTGTTGTACAATGGATTTAAAGGACAAACTATTTTTGCCTCCTCTCTCAACACCAATGTTATTAATACTTTCGGACGACTCATTATTGGCAATTGGGTATTTGATGGTGCTGGTTCGTGGAGTTTAAATGATGATGTAACTACCATCAAACAAAGTTCGATTGTTCTACTAAAAGGGAAGTTGAACACGAATGATAAAAATGTAAAGGTTGGAAACTTTAATGGAAACTCTAATCAACAAAGAAGTTTAAACCTTACCTCTTCCGAAATTTACATTATCGATACATGGGATTTTAGTAGTTCTACCAACTTAAATTTTACACCAGCTTCCTCTCGTCTTATTTTCGAACAAGGAATTGGACTCGATCATTTTCGGAGAGGAAATTTAAATTACGGAAACTTTGCACCACTCACTACTTTCTGTACCCCTTCGGGCACTGCTTGTTCGGCCAATTTGGTAATTACCTTAACAGGAGCCAACATTGCGTGTAATGGGTCGTGCAACGGAACTGCTTCGGTGGTTTCGGTTACTGGAGGTTCGGGAAGTTATACTTATGTATGGAGTCCTGGAAATCCTGCAGGGCAAGGCACTACGGCCGTTACAGGTTTATGTGCTGGAACATATACTGTAAAGGTTACGGATAATGTTTCGCATCTATTTTGTTTTTGTTCCATTCAAATAGCGGAACCAGCAGTATTATTTGATTATGAATTGAGCACTACACCTCCAACTTGTAATGGACTGTGCAATGCTACCTCTTCGGTAGATGCTACAGGAGGAACCTTTCCTTATACCTATACATGGACTCCGGGAGCTATTAATAGCGATATCGCCAACAATATTTGTGCTGGTACTTATACCGTTGGAGTAACGGATTCGAGAGGTTGTTCGGCCACTACCACCATTGTAGTTACTGAACCAGCTCCACTAGTAGCTAATGGAACAGCAACCAATCTTACCTGTCATGGAATATGCAATGGAGCTTCAACCGTAACACCTTCGGGTGGTACAGCAGCATATAGTTTTAATTGGACACCCGGAAACCCAACAGGCGATGGCACACCATCGGTTACCAATCTTTGTGCAGGTACGTATACATGTACCATCACGGATTCACATAATTGTACTACCACCTTCGATACTGTCATCACGCAACCTACTGCCGTTACAGGTTCTATTACCTCACAGACAAATGTGCTTTGTCGTGGTGCAAGTACAGGAAGTGTTACTGTAGCTGGAGCAAATGGCACTCCGGGTTATACCTATGCAATCAATGGAGTTACTTTTCAAGTATCAGGTACATTCGGTAGTTTAGCAGCAGGCACGTATACCATCACGGTGAAAGATGCCAATGGATGTACAGCTACCGTTTCGGTGACCATTACTCAACCAGCAACTGCTGTGGCAGGAATTATCAGTGCACAAACCAATGTACTTTGCAAAGGTGGAAGCACTGGAAGTGTAACCGTAACAGGAACGAATGGCACACCAGGTTATACGTATTCTATTGATGGAATTACATTTGTTGCAAGTGGAACTTTTGGAGGATTGGCAGCAGGAACGTATACCATCACAGTGAAAGATGCGAATGGATGTACCACAACCGTAGATGTTACCATAACCGAACCAGCTACTGTGGTTTCGGGTAGTATTAGTGCACAAACCAATGTTCTTTGTTTCGGAGGCAGCTCAGGAACAGTGACCATTGCAGGAAATGGAGGGACACCAGGGTATACCTATTCGTTGAACGGAGTCACGTTTCAAGCCAGCGGAACATTTAATGGATTAGCAATAGGGAGTTATACCATCACGGTGAAAGATGCAAATGGTTGCACGGCCACAGTTTCGGTTACCATTACACAACCGCCAGTATTAACGGGTTCTGTCGTATCACAAGTGAATGTACTTTGTCATAATGGAAATACAGGAAGTGTAACTGTTGCGGGCAATGGAGGTACTCCCGGTTATACATATTCTATCAATGGAGTCACATTTCAAGGAAGTAGCACCTTTAGTGGATTAATAGCAGGCACCTATACCATAACGATAAAAGATTCGAATGGTTGTACGGTAACTGTAAGTGCTACCATCACTCAACCATCGGCAGTAACGGGAAGTATTACCTCACAAACCAATGTGCTTTGTAGGGGAGCCAATACAGGAAGTGTTACGGTGCTTGGAGCAAATGGTACACCTGGCTATACTTATTCCATCAATGGAATCACCTTCCAAGTAAGTGGTACCTTCAGTAGTTTGCTTGCAGGGGTTTACACTGTAACAGTGAAAGATGCCAATGGATGTACCACAACCGTGTCGGTTACCATCACACAACCAGCAACAGCTGTAGCAGGAATTATTAGTTCACAAACCAATGTGCTTTGTAAAGGTGGAAGTACTGGAAGTGTAACCGTATCAGGAACAAATGGCACACCAGGATATACGTATTCTATAGATGGAATAACATTTGTTGCAAGTGGAACCTTCGGAGGATTGGCAGCAGGAACGTATACCATCACTGTGAAAGATTCGAATGGATGTACCACAACCGTTAGTGTTATCATAACAGAACCAGCTACAGTTGTATCTGGAAACATCAGTTCGCAAACCAATGTGCTTTGTTTCGGTGCAAGCACAGGCTGTTTAACAGTAGCAGGTAGTGGTGGTACACCGGGATATACCTACTCACAAAATGGAATTGTTTTTCAAGCAAGTGGAACATTTTGTGGATTAGCTGCAGGAAGTTACACCATCACTGTGAAAGATGCTAATGGTTGTACAACTACCGTTGCGGTTACCATTACACAACCAAGTGCTTTTACTGGAAGCATTACGTCACAAACCAATGTGCTTTGTAATGGAGGTAATACTGGAAGTGTAACAGTTGCCGGTAGTGGAGGTACACCAGGATATACCTATTCAATTAATGGAATTACATTTCAGGCAAGTAGTACTTTTAATGGTCTTGCTGCAGGTAGTTATACGATTACTATTAAAGATGCAAATAATTGTATTGTTACCGTTCCTGTAACAATAAGTCAACCAATACCAGTAACAGTAAGCATTACCTCCCAAACCAATGTGCTTTGCAGGGGAGCGAATACGGGCAGTGTTACGGTGGCAGGGGCAAATGGAACTCCTGGTTATACGTATTCGATTGACGGAATCACTTTTCAAGTAAGTGGTACTTTTAGTAATTTGATTGCAGGAGTATATACCATCACTGTAAAAGATGCCAATGGATGTACTTCAACGGTTTCAGTTACCATTACACAACCTGCTACTGCGGTAGCAGGTATCATAAATTCGCAAACCAATGTGCTTTGTAAAGGCGGAAGTACAGGAAGCGTAACCGTGACAGGAACAAATGGTACACCAGGATATACATATTCTATTGATGGAATTACGTTTGTTGCAAGTGGAACTTTTGGAGGATTGGCAGCAGGCACCTATACCATCACGGTGAAAGATGCGAACGGATGTACAACAACCCTTGGTGTTACCATAACAGAACCAGCTACAGTGGTATCGGGAAGCATCAGTTCACAAACCAATGTACTTTGTTTTGGTGCAAGCACAGGTTGTGTAACCGTTGCTGGTAGTGGCGGTACATCAGGATATACTTACTCACAAAACGGAATTGTTTTTCAAGCCAGCGGAACCTTTTGTGGATTAGCTGCAGGAAGTTATACCATCACTGTGAAAGATGCGAATGGCTGTACCACTACCGTTGCGGTTACTATCACACAACCTAGTGCATTCACAGGAAGCATTATTTCACAAACCAATGTGCTCTGTAATGGAGGTAATACTGGAAGTGTAACTGTTGCCGGTAGTGGTGGTACACCCGGATATACGTATTCAATTGATGGCATCACCTTTCAAGTAAGTAACATTTTTGGTGGTTTATCAGCAGGTGTGTATACAGTAACTATTAAGGATGTTAACGGATGTACGATAACTGTTCCTGTTACCATCACTCAACCTATTGCCCTCACAGGAAGTATTACATCACAAACCAATGTGCTTTGTAACGGAGGTAATACAGGTAGTGTGACGGTTGCTGGTAGTAATGGAACGCCAAGTTACACTTACTCTATCGATGGAATAAATTTCTTGGTTAGTGGTACGTTTAATGGTTTGACAGCGGGTGCTTATACCATCAATATCCATGATGCGAATGGTTGTGCCGCTAATGTGTCGGTTACCATTACTCAACCAAATGTATTGAATGTATCGATTTCTCCAACACTGTTGATGTGTCACGGAGATTGTAATTCAACAGCAGCAGCAACGGTAACAGGTGGTACACCTGCATATACGTTCGCTTGGTCACCAGGTGTTCTAGCGGGGAATGGTACATCGGTTATCACTTCGTTATGTGTTGGTACTTATAATTTAAATATTACTGATGCACATGGTTGTCTTGCTTCAAGTAGTGTTACCATCACAGAACCTCCAATTCTTACCCTTTCAACCACTTCTACTGATGTCACTTGTTTTGGATTGTGTAACGGTACTGCAAGTGCAACAGCAGGTGGTGGAACACCTGGTTATTCATACTTATGGTTACCAGGAGGACAAACAACTTCCTCTATTACCAATCTTTGTTCAGGTACCTATACCGTTACTGTTACTGACGCTCATAATTGTACCGTCACCAACACCATTACCATTGCACAACCTCCACAACTATTAGGAAATCCTAGTATTGTGAATAATGTGTCTTGTCATGGCGCTTGTGATGGTTCGGCTACTTCTGCACCAGTTGGAGGTGTTGCACCATATTCTTTTAATTGGACACCAGGTAGTCCAGTGGGTGATGGAACAAATACAATCACTAATCTATGTGCAGGAACTTATAACTTAATTGTTACCGATTTTAATTCTTGTATAACTACTCAACCTGTAACTATTACTCAACCATCAGTTCTTATTTCGCCTATTACCAATAAAACAAATAGTTGTAATATTTGTAATGGAACCGCAACCGTAGTTCCAGCAGGAGGAACTGGTCCTTATACCATATTGTGGATGCCAACTGGTCAGTCTGCTGCAACTGCAACAGGATTATGTCCAAATATTACGTACACGGTAACTGTTACCGATAGTCATAATTGCAGTGCAACGGATACGGTAACTATTTTTCAGAATATTAACATCATTGTAACAACAACCAATACAACACTGAGTTGTTTTGGTTCATGCAATGGTACAGCAACAGCAAATGCATCAGGAGGGAATCCTCCGTATTCATATTTATGGACAGGACCAACAGGGCCATTTTTTACTCAATCGGTGAATGGTTTGTGTGCAGGAACGTATACTGTAAAAGTGACAGATGCGGTAGGTTGTTTTAATACCGCAACCGTAACTTTTGTTAATCCTCCTCAACTTAGTGTAAACACTTCGGTTACAAATGCTAGTTGTAATGGAGTTTGTGATGGAACAGCAACAGCAATGCCAACAGGAGGAACGGGAGCTTATTCGTATCAATGGCTTACTGCGCTTTCGGAAGTAACACCAACCATTTCCAACTTGTGTTCAGGAACTTATCTCGTGACTGTAACAGATGCGAATGGTTGTACCAACACGGGTCAAGCTACCATCACACAGCCTACAACGGTAAATGATAATGCAACGATAGTTGTTGCTAGTTGTATTTTGAACAACGGAAGTATTACGGTTACTCCATCAGGTGGTGCAGGAGGTTATTCGTATTCATGGGGGCCAGGAAATCCAACAGGACAAGGAACGTCAACGATAACAAACTTAGCGCTTGGTGCCTATACACTCACCATAACAGATGCGGCAAGTTGTACTTATAATTTTAATTATTTCTTGGCTAGTCCTGCAGGACCTACATTGACTACTTCCACCACACCTATAAGCTGTAATGGTTTATGTGATGGAGGTGCATCGGTAGTAGCTACGGGTGGTGCAGGTGGCTATACCTATAACTGGACACCGGGTAACCCAATAGGAAATGGTACTTCAGCTATTTCATCACTTTGCGCAAATACGTATATCGTTCAGGTTACGGATGCAGTTGGATGTGTTTCATTGAGCAATGTAACTCTTACAAATCCTATATTAATGTTGGCTCATCCAACAATCGTGAACACTAATTGCAATAATTCGTGTGATGGAAGTATCTCTTTAGCTCCTACTGGAGGCACAGGAACTTATTCTTACGCTTGGTTACCAGGAGGTCAATCCACTTCATCCATCAACAATCTCTGTGCAGGTACTTATTCAGTAACAATTACAGATGCTAATAATTGTAGTATTAATAGAGTTTATACCATTACATCACCACCACTCTTAGTTGTCACACTAAGTTCAACAAACGATTTGTGTCATGGAGTTTGTAATGGAACTGCCACAGCTACTGTTGTTGGTGGAACTCCTGCATATACCTATTCTTGGTCAAATGGGCCATCCATTACACCTAATCTTGTCAATCTCTGTCCAAATCAATATATCGTTACGGTTACAGATGCACATTCTTGTATCGCCAAAGATACGGTAGTGATTACAGAACCAGCTTTATTAACCACAACAACTTCGCATCTTAATATATCGTGTAATAATTTATGTAATGGAACAGCCATTGTTTCGGCAAATGGAGGTACACAACCTTATAATTATGTTTGGAATCCAGGAAATATTCTTACTCCTACTGCGAGTGGTTTGTGTGCAGGTACTTACACAGCAACAGTTGTTGACGCAAATGGATGTTCATCTTCACCTGCACCAGTGGTAATTACTCAACCAATTGCGATAAGTCCAACGGCAACATTTACTTTGCCTACTTGTAATGGTTTGTGCAATGGAACTGCAATAGCTAGCCCAACAGGGGGGACACCGCCTTACAATTATACTTGGATGCCTGGAAATATTCACTCGCAAACAATAAATAATTTATGTGCAGGAAGCTATACGGTTACAGTTACTGATTTACTTAATTGTACTGCAACACAAATCATAAACATCGTAGATCCACCCATATTAAACGCGAATGTTAGTTCAACTCCTCCGACTTGTACAGGATTGTGTAATGGAAGTGCAACGGCTACTCCATTAGGAGGGACAGCTGGGTATACCTATTCGTGGACACCGGTTATCTCTGCTAGTCAAACCTTAAATAACCTTTGTCCTGGCGTTTATTCTGTAACGGTTACAGATATTAATAATTGTACATCTACTCAGAATATCACGGTTATTCCGGCAGCTGCTATTGATGTGGTGATAGGTAGCACACCTGCTAGTTGTGGTGCATGCAATGGGACCATTAACCTGACTCCTACTACTGGTACAGCGCCTTATACTTATAATTGGAGCCCTGCTGTTATAGGACAAGGTACACCGAATGGTACGAGTATTTGTGCAGGAATATATAATGTTACGGTCACGGATTTTCATGGTTGCGATTCTACTTTTGTTATTCCAATGAATAACTCTTCTGGTCCGAGTGGTGAAACGGTAGTAACAACTGATGCTTCATGTAATTCTGTTTGTAATGGATCGGGCACAGTGACCCCAATTGGAGGTTTAGCACCGTATAGTTTTGTTTGGAACAATCCTCCAACCAATACTGCGAATGCAACAGCAATCAACTTGTGTGCAGGAAGCTATTTGGTACAAGTTACAGATGCTAATAATTGCGTACACTTTAGCCCTGTATCCATCAATCAACCTACACCTATTGTTGCAAATGAAACGATAACAAATACAACATGTGGTGGTTTATGCAATGGCTCTATCAGTGTTGCTCCAACGGGAGGAACATTGGGATATACTTACAGTTGGGCGCCAGGAAATCCAATAGGACAAGGTACTCCAACGATTACAACTTTATGTCAAGGTTCATATACATTAACAATTACTGATGCTAATAATTGTACGCAGATAGATACATTTGTAATTGGGCAATCAGCACCAATTGTCGCGATCATTAATCAGAATACAATTTCCTGTTCGAATGCTTGTACAGGTATGGCTTATATTACCGTTACTTCTGGAACCCCACCTTATCTCACTCAATGGAACGACCCATTAGGACAAACAAACGATACAGCATCTGCTCTTTGTGCAGGTGATTATTCAGTAACTATTACAGATGCCTTAGGATGTAATACCACTTTAAATACTACCATTTCCGCCACACCACCAGTAGTTGCAAATGCTTTGGTGACTGATGCCACATGCGGGGTTTGTAATGGGCAGATAGCAGCTACACCAACTGGAGGAACTGGGGTGTATAATTATATTTGGAGTAATGGACAGAACACTTCGTCAATAAGCAATCTCTGTGTGGGATTGTATTCGGTTAGCATCACCGATGCCATTGGATGCAATGCTGTGATTTCAGTTCCTGTAAGCAATGTTTCAGGACCAACAAGCGCCTTGATTAATTCATCCAATGTTACTTGTTTTGGTTTATGTGATGGTGCGGTTGCAGGAATTTCACCGGTTGGAGGAGTTGCACCATATACCTACAATTGGATTCAAGGAGGGCAAACCACATCAACCTTGTCGAATCTTTGCGCAGGAACTTATTTTGTACAAATTACAGATGCGAATGGTTGTTCGTTGATTGATTCGGTGGTCATAACACAACCTGCTTCAATGTTGGCAAATCCAACATTTACCGCCCCAAGTTGTGGAGCATGCGATGGAAGTGTTTCAATAAATCCAACAGGATGTGCAGGAATTGTTAGTGTACTTTGGAATACAGGCTCATCAGCTTTGTCATTGACTAATTTATGTGCAGGTGTATATAGTGTTAATCTTACTTGTTCAAACGGTTGCTCACAAAATGTTGTCATTCCTTTGAATAGCCAATCTGGTCCATTATTGACTGTTAACACTACCCCAGCGAGTTGCAATGGAACTTGTGATGGGACAGCTACTGTTGTGGCATCAAATGGAGTGCCACCATATTCATATGTTTGGAATAATGTACCGCCAACGGGAGGACCTATTGCCACAAACTTGTGTGTAGGTAATTATGTGGTACAAGTAACGGGCAACAATGGTTGTGTTACTATTGCAAATGCTACTATAAGCCAACCTACTTCCATTGGATTAAGTTTAGCCAATATTCAAAATCCAACTTGCAGTGGAAGTGGAAATGGAACAATCACTGCTGTGCCATCTGGTGGGACCTTGCCATATACTTTCTCTTGGGCTCCGATGGGAGGAAATGCAATAACTGCAGTTGGTTTATCTGTAGGTTCATTTACAGTAACGGTAACCGATGCACATGGCTGTAGTGTGAATCAAACGACTAACATCATGACTCCTCCACAATTAACAATTGCAAGTGTAGTTACTAACCCAAGTTGTAATACACTATCTGATGGAGCCATCGACATAACTGTTGGAGGAGGAAGTCCAGGATACACTTATCAATGGAGTGGTGGGTCAACAGCAACAACAGAGGATATAAGTTTATTGCCTCCAGGAACATTCACAATAACTGTTACTGATACGCATTTGTGTACCTTCTCAGATACCATCAACGTGAATCCAGCGCAAACAGTTATTGCTAATGCAGGAAATGATACAACTTTCTGTAATCTAGGTGCAATAACACTGAATGCTTTAAATAGCTTAAATGGGGTTAATTTTCAGTGGTTTCAAATTCCTGCGAATACAAGTGTTGGAAATACTTCAACCGTTTCTGTAACTCCACCAACAGGTACAACAAGTTATTACGTAATAGTTGATAATGGCATAGGTTGTAGTGATAAAGATACAGTTGTAGTGACATCCACTCCTTTACCAACATCTCATGCAGGTAATGATGTTTTCGTATGTCAACCTACTGCTGTACTTTTGGATGGAGGTACAAGTATTAATGCCTCAAGTTACGAATGGTTTCAAATTCCTAGCAATACAAGTATAAGTTCAAATGATACTGTTACCGTTTTCCCAATTGTGGGAATCACAAGTTATTATCTAGTCATTGCTAATAGCAGTGGATGCTCTTCCAATGACACTGTTAATATTGTTGTAAATCCACTTCTGACAGCCCATTCAGGCAACGATACGACAATTTGCGTAGGTGCAACATATACCCTAAATGCTTCCACAAGTTTGAATGGAACGGGATATAATTGGTATCAACTACCAAGCAATACACTAGTTGGTAATGCAGCCACGGTTTCGGTT
>Ga0194047_10000067_pt1 | contig 74393 bp, 57 predicted proteins | sample JunL225m_MetaG_2_FD_160070 | JGI IMG/M metagenome (GOLD analysis project Ga0194047, IMG submission 160070) | Anoxic zone freshwater microbial communities from boreal shield lake in IISD Experimental Lakes Area, Ontario, Canada - Jun2016-L221-5m | ecosystem: Environmental > Aquatic > Freshwater... | reverse complement strand
GGCAAGAACTCCACAAAAACATTATTACTGAGCAACCGCCCACGCACGGTAAGGCGTAAAATCGGGTGGTCTGCGGCATTGCGCCCTTCTTCTAGCAAACCCAATTCGAGAAATCTGGCAACCTTGCCGGGATAAAACTCATCCAGCGGCTTGCCAAACTCTGCCTTGAACTCCTGCAAATCCAGCCCCGCGTTGGTGCGCCACGCCAGAATCACGGTATCGGCTCGTTTTAATTCAGGTGTAACTTCTTCCGCTTCAGTCGTATCAATCACGCTCTCACCCGCTTGTATTCGCTGAATATATTCGCGGGGGTCTTTGAGGACGGCAAAGCGATAACCCGCGAAACAAGAATGCGCCCCCGGTCCGAAGCCGATATAAGGACGGTTTAACCAATAGGTCAGGTTGTGGCGTGATGCGTATTTTTCCAAGCTACCCCGCGCCCAATTGCTAATCTCGTACTGCACATAACCCGCCTGTGCCAAGTTTTCCAACGCCAACAAGTACATATCGGCAGCAGTATCGTCCTCCGGTACAGGCAATTTGCCTGCTAACACCCGCTTTCCGAGCGAGGTATTCTCCTCCACAATCAGCCCATAGAGCGAGAGGTGTTCCGCCTCCAGCGCAAGAGCCTTATCCAACGTGTCGCGCCAGCTTTCCAGCGTCTCACCGGGCAAACCGTAGATAAAGTCAAGGCTGATATTATCAAATCCGGATTCTCGCGCTAAAGCAAAGGAACGCCCGATTTCGGCGCTATCGTGGGCGCGTCCAAGCTTTTTCAGTTGCGCGTCATCAAAAGTCTGCGCCCCGTAACTCAAGCGGTTAATGCCCATCACCCGTAACGACTTTAATTTCTCCAGATTGAGCGTGCCGGGGTTTGCTTCCAGCGTGATTTCTGCATCGTCTCGAATTGTCCCAAAACGCCGAATTGAAGCCATGATGCGTCCCAACAACGTAGGAGAGAGCAGCGAAGGTGTGCCACCGCCCAAAAAGACCGTCTCTATATATAACGGTAGAAGCGCATCATCAGTTTCTGGAACGGGCGGCAAAGGCATTAGCGGATGATAAGCGCGGCGTGCAATCGCTGACAAAGTGCGTTCCACTTCGAGACACAACGCTTCGGTGTAAGGTTCGTAGAGGTGGCGCAGGTTGGTATAAATATTGAAATCGCAATAGGTGCAGCGCGTTCGGCAGAATGGAATATGCAGATACAGGCTTAGCCCGTGTTGTGGTGGTAATAGTGTCATATTTCTGCCGGGGCGGGGTAAAAGTTTGGTTATCCGCTAATCCGGCAAACTCAAGTTTAGACAGAGCGAGAGGGAATGTCAAGCAGCCATTTTGAAAATGGTTTTCACCTGTTCATTTCGCAATGGTAAGAGAATTTCGGAGGAATATCAAAACAAAGATTGTAAGGAAAGAAAAGGTGGAGCTGGGGGGAGTTGAACCCCCGTCCAAAAAGGTCAAACCTAAAGACTCATCCACAAGCTTGGTTGACTTCTAATCTCGAACTAAGAAACTAAGCCGACAAAGGTTTCTCGTTCAAATTGAGTGGTCTTTGATCAGGTTACCCAACTCTTGCCTGACCGCATCCCGTTATTGCAACGCCCCTACCAGCTCCACGGGACCGGGATCTGTCGGAACGGCTGCTAACTATTAAGCAGCGAAAGCGAAAGCCGCAGGGGCTTTCTGTGTATTAGTTTTGCCAGTTAATGGCTTGCTTCATTTTTACGAGGGTAAAGCGCCTCGGCTTGCATCTATAGACCCTCACTCCCTGTCGAAACCGGGCAGCCCCATGGTCGTTTGTACATTATATTATACGCTATAGAGTCAAGATTAGTTTCACTCCTTATGCGCTTCTCTTTCTAGGTCACTCACCACCAAATCAAGCTCTCGCAACAAGCTTTCTGGAACACGCCCTCGGAACTGTTCTACCAATTCCCGGAAATACCACAGCATCCCGTCCATGCCGCCGCGAAACCTCTCCCATACAGCGTGCTGGTGCGAACGGAAATCACTCAAAGTTGACCGCGCATTATGCAACTTGTCGGAGGCTGATACCAGCAAAATAGAGGAGGACGCTTCCGCAATATGCGCCAGATATTTTTCCTTGCGTTCTCGCCATGGCGGTTTTGGCATCTCGAAAGAGTCAGAGCAGCCAAGCACAATTTGCGCCACAGCATCGCCGAAATTTTGCCGGATTAGTTCCAGCGTTTCTAGCCCACCTTGATCTTCCACCGCATCGTGTAGTAACGCGGCGATTACCTCATCCTCAGATGTACCGTGTTCCATCACGATACTTGCCACCGCTAGCAAATGCGAGGCATAAGGAATCTCAGTACCTTTGCGAATCTGCTTGTTGTGAAGTTTGGCAGCGAAAACGAGCGCGTCCTCAAACCGCGAAGTTAGCAACATATACCCTCCTTATCAAAAGCGTGAAACTCACCTTTGAGCTTACGTTGTGCGGAATTGCTCCGACCTTGCCCTGAAATGGGACAAATACTCTTAATAGTAGTTTACCAGCATGACCAAGATTTAGCCAACCCAATAGTATTTGTAACTGTGGGGTGTGGCAGAAAATTTTGCAATCACATTCAAACTAAAAATATTTTCGTTCAGGTTCGACCTGATTTTGCAAAAAAACTTGCCACACCCGTAACTGTGCCATTACTTTTGTGATAAACTAAACTTACTAAGATTAACCCTATTAATAAGCGTTCCGCTTAGGCGGTAGATAACTAAAAAACAAAAAATGACTGACAATACTTTTGACCAGAAAATAATTGATAATTGTGTGCGCTGCGGGCTTTGCCTTGCCACTTGCCCCACCTATGTGGTCAAGGGCGTTGAAACCAGTTCCCCACGCGGGCGCATCTCCATACTTAACGCCGTCAACAAAGGCAACCTGAACCTAATGGATGAGGGCGTAGTTTCCCAAATATACGAATGCCTCGATTGTCGCGCTTGTGAAGCAGTGTGTCCTAGCGGGGTGCAATACGGCAAATTGGTGGAAAACGCACGCGAACAAATTGAAGAAAAGCGTGCGCTTCACTACAGCATGCGGGTGCGCTTGATACGCGCCATCGCCTTGCGGGGACTGTTCTTCCGGCGTTGGCTTTTTGTGGCGTTCGCCTTCACAATGCTGCTATACCAGCGTAGTGGCTTGCAATGGCTGGCGCGTAAATCGGGTATTCTCAAACTCTTGCGTCTTGCCGCTATGGAAGAAATGTTGCCGCATATTGATTTTCCCTTTGTGCGCCCCGGTCAAAAAGGCTGGCAAGCGCAAGGCAAGGAAAAACACAAGGTCGCGCTTTTCGCCGGATGTATAATGAGTACCGCTTTCTCCGGCATTGACAGCGCAACCGGGCGAGTTCTAGCAAAAAACGGCGCAACCGTGGAAGTGCCAAAAGAACAATGGTGCTGCGGAGCATTGCACATTCACTCCGGCGATACAAGCGGAGCGCAAGATTTAGCCCGGCGTAATATTGCCGCTTTCGAGCAAAGCGATACAGAATATATAATCATTAATGCAGCAGGTTGTGGAGCAGCCCTAAAAGAATATGACCATTTGCTGCATGACGACCCAGAGTGGAGCGAACGCGCTATTACTTTTTCCCGCAAAGTACGGGATGTGAGCGAATATCTGGCGGAAACCGGCTTCACCCCACCCACCGCAAACCTTGACCTAGAAGTAACCTACCAAGAACCCTGCCACTTGGCGCACGCACAGCGCATTACTAGCCAACCGCGCCGCTTGCTCAAAGCTATTCCCGGTTTGCGCCTCAAGGAAATGGAAGACTCTTCGCTTTGCTGTGGTAGCGCGGGGGTGTATAACCTGCTTAACCCGACTATCGCCAACGAACTAGTAGATCGCAAACTCAATAATGCCCTTGCCACCGGCGCAGAAGCGCTATGCACTGCTAATCCGGGTTGCCATATTCAGCTTGAAGCCGGGCTGAAGCGAAAAAAGAAAAGTATGAAAGTGCGCCATATCGTACAAATTCTGGACGAGGCGTATCGCAAGGAGGAAAGCCAATGATAGAGGAAAAACCCAAAACCTTGCCGCCTGAAGTTATTGTAGCTCTGCAAGCTATCACCGGGCATGAGCGCACCCTCACCTCGCCCGAAGATTTGATAGCTTATTCCTATGATGCCACTTGGATTGAAAGCCCCCCGCAGGTGGTGATATTGCCCAAAAGTGCGGCGGAAATCTCGGAAGTTCTGAAACTGGCGAATCGCTATAAAATCCCGGTTGCGCCTCGCGGGGCAGGCAGTGGCTTGTCCGGCGGTTCGGTGCCGCAACAGGGCGGTATTGCCCTTGCCCTCACTTTGATGGATCGCATTCTGGAGATAGATACCGAAAATAGCGTGGCGGTAGTAGAACCGGGCGTTATAACCTTTGCCCTTCAAAAAGCGGTCGAGAAGGTAGGGTTATTTTACCCGCCTGACCCTTCTAGCCTCAAACAATCGGCTATTGGCGGAAACATCGCAGAAAATGCGGGTGGGGCGCGTTGCCTAAAATACGGCGTTACCAGCGATTACGTGCGAGCATTGGAAGTGGTATTGCCTACTGGAGAAATAATCCATACCGGCGGTAAAATGGTAAAAATCGCTACCGGCTATAACTTGCGACATCTATTTGTAGGGGCGGAAGGCACGCTTGGCATCGTTTCCCGCATTACCCTTAAGCTAATACCCTTGCCCAAGTACAAACGTACTGCCCTTGCCACCTTCCCTAGCGTGGAAAGCGCCAGCGTAGCCGTCACCCAAATTATGGAAAGCGGCTTGTTGCCCGCTTCCATCGAATTGATGGACAACCTTACTATTCGTTGCGTAGAAGAATTTAAACCTGCTGGGTTGCCCCTCGATGCGGGCGCACTTTTGCTGTTTGCAATGGATAGCAATTACGAGCAAATTCTGCTTTCCGAAACCGAAGCGGTAGCGCAAATCTGCCGCGAGTGTGGCGCAACTTCCGTGAGAGTAGCAGCGGATGACAGCGAAAACGATAAGCTGTGGGAAGCGCGGCGAGCAGTTTCTCCTGCATTGGCACGCCGCCGACCTAACAAATTGGGCGAGGATATTTCAGTACCCCGCAGCGCCCTACCTGAATTAGTGCGAGGTATTGCCGAAATCGCCGAGCGTTTTAGCCTACCCATTCCAGTTTTCGGTCATGCCGGAGATGGCAACCTGCATCCCAATATGCTATGCGATAGGCGCAACCCACAAGAGATGGAAAGAGTGCATGCTGCTGCCGCCGAAATCTTCCGACTGGCAGTACGCTTGGGAGGCACACTCTCCGGCGAACACGGCATCGGCTTGCTCAAGAAAGAGTTTATGATGGAAGCGTTGGGCGCAGAGCAAGTCGAGCTTATGCGCCGTATAAAAACGACCTTTGACCCGAACGGCATCTTGAACGGAGGTAAGCTCTTCCCTACCGGGGAAAGTAGCTGGTAATATGTCCTGTCCCAACAAGGGCGTATCGCGAGGCACCCATACCAATCCAAATTAAAACAAGGGGCTTAAGCCCCTTGCCTGAACCCCTTTGAGAACCGTTTTATAGGGGACAATTCCTTTCTTGTAACTGAATTGGCGAGTAAAAAAGCGCATTTGGAAAAAGCTTATTTCCAAGAACTGGCAGCATCGAGTTCTGCTATTGCTTCTTTTTCCAGCTTAAGCGAAACTGCGCCCATCAACTCACGGGTTTGCTCAACAGAGGTCGCGCTGGCAATGGGGGCAGTAATTACAGGACGCGCCAATAGCCACGCCAACGCAATTTGAGAATGAGTGGCATTGTGGCTTTCCGCTATTTTATCCATCTTTTCCAATAAGCCAAAGCCCTTTTCGTTCATATAACGAGCCTGTATGTTGAGGGCGCGAGGAGTTTTGGGCAAATCTTTTGCGGGGCGATATTTCCCGGTCAAGAAGCCGCTTGCTAATGAAGAATAGTTGATAACCCCAATTTGCTGGTCAAGGCAAAGCGGTTCCAATTCGCGCTCAAACTCTGCTCGGTTCATCAGGTGATAAACAGGTTGCAAGCAATCATACCGGACGAACTCATGTTTATCGCTCTCCCAAAGCGCACGGGTTAAACGCCAAGAGGAATAATTGGAAGCCCCGATATAGCGCACCTTACCCTGTGTTACCAAATCATCATAGGCACGCAAGGTTTCATTGAGGGGCGTATCAGCATCATCAATATGCGATTGGTAAAGGTCTATGTAATCGGTTTGGAGGCGTTTTAAAGATTCTTCCACCGCTTCCACAATACGTCTTCTGGAAAGACCGCGCCGGTTAGGGTCTTTACCCATTGGACTGCCAACTTTTGTAGCAATGACGAGCGCATCCCGATTATTGCGGGCTTTCATCCAGTTACCCAGAATAACTTCGGACTCACCTCCGCTATTACCCGGCGCCCACGCCGAATAAACATCAGCAGTATCTATAAAGTTACCACCTTCTTCTAGGTAAGTATCAAGTACCTTGAAGGAAGTTGCTTCATCAATCGTCCAGCCAAAAACATTTCCGCCAAAGCAAATAGGCGCAACCTTTAACCCGGTGCGTCCCAGTTTTCGCATTTCCAAGTCGGTTATCCTTTCATTTATATTAGAATGAGCATTTATGGCAGTTTGTATTCTAGCAGATTTAAGCTGAAAGGATACTCATTTCTTCAGAAGGGAAATAGATCCCATCTCTAATGACCTTACAGTAAACCTAGCATTACTTTAAATTTACACACTTGCTGTATCTCTTTGCGAGAAGTTTGAGCTAACCGCATTTTCCCTGCCGAAATCCCCATTTCACTTTACATTTACCTTGTGAAGCATTATTATCATGCTTTGAAGTAATAAAAAAGGAGACTTAATAAAGTCCGTGATAAGAGGATAACTTGGACGTAGAAAGTGAAGAGATGATAGCGCAATTTCGGAAGCGTTATCCTTTCCCCCTTGACCCATTTCAGGAAGAGGCGATTCGGGCGCTGGCAGTAGGCGAATCGGTAATGGTAACTGCCCCTACTGGTACTGGAAAAACAGTTGTTGCCGAGTTTGGTATTTTTCGGGCATACACTCAACGTAAACGTGTTTTCTATACCACCCCTATAAAAGCCCTCAGCAATCAAAAATTCAAAGACTTGCGTGAACAATATGGAGATGCAGTTGGGCTGCTGACCGGCGATATTATTGAGAATCCCGGTGGTCACATTATTGTAATGACTACTGAAGTGATGCGTAACATGTTATTGCAATCACCTTCGGAATTTACTCATACTACTTGCGTGGTATTTGATGAAATACATTATCTTGCAGATAGCGAACGTGGTACAACTTGGGAAGAGTCTATTATCCTCTGTCCTAAAAATATTCAATTGGTTTGTTTATCCGCCACAATTAGCAATGCTCAGGAAGTAGCAAGCTGGATAAGCCAAACTCACCGACCCACTCGGTTGATAAGTCATACCAAACGGAGTATTCCGCTTGCACTGTATTACTTTCTCGATGGCAAGCTAAATCAAATCATTAATAATGAAGGCAAAAAGGTTGTTGACTTCAAAGGTGTAGGTGGAGAAGCCAAACGCGGATTCCGCAACCGACTCCGTGAATTGCGAGACCCAGAAACGGATGAGCGCAAACGTGAGCGCCCAGAACCTACCCAACGTGACATAGTTGAAGCCCTAGAACAGGGCGGAATGTTGCCCGCAATTTATTTCATGTTCAGTCGTAACGATTGCGAAGTAGCTGCCGAATTGGTAGCGTTAAATCGGCATAGCTCCTCCCGTGACCCCAAAACTCTAGCGCAAATTGATGAAGTATGTACACGTTATCTCAATTATTTGGATGAAGAAGACCGAAAAATCCAACAGGTTAAAACTATCATAACGCTGGTAAGGCGTGGTTTTGGTTTTCATCATGCGGGGTTGTTGCCGATTTTAAAGCAATTGGTAGAGGAATTATTCAGCAAAGGCTTGATGAATGTGGTATTTGCTACCGATACGCTGGCATTAGGGGTTAATATGCCCGCAAAAACGGTAGTTATTGGCAGGTTAACAAAATTTGACGGGCAAACTAGACGACCGCTTATTCCTAACGAATTTCAGCAAATGGCAGGTCGCGCCGGTAGGCGTGGACTCGATGTGCAGGGACATGTGGTAGTACCATACAGCCCATGGATTACATTTGAAGAAACGATTCTAATCGCCACCGGACCGCTATTACCGGTGGAAAGCGCCTTTTCTGTACGCTACAACTCGGTATTAAATCTGTATGACCCCCCCTCCGGTGAGCGCATTTTGCAAATTCTACGCAATAGCCTGATGGAATTTCAGCAGAGCAGACGTTTACGGGAATTAGCGTTGGAAGTGCAACATACTCAAAAAACTTATGATTTGGCAAAGGTCGGCTGCCTTAGTGGTTTACCCGAAGGCGAAGAACTATTGCATGAATATGACAGCCTTGGACACAAAATTCAGGAAAACCGTAATGAGGAAAGAAGGGCGATAGAAGAAGAAATCCGGTTAAGGAAAAAGCTAGATGAAACTCCATGGCATCGCCCAATGCGGGAAACACTGCGCCAAATTTTCCGCACTCTCCCACCGGGTACATTGATTCATTGTGAGCAAAATGGTTGGGGCATCTACATAGGGCGAAGCAGCGAAGGCGGGATTGGATTATTCATATTCGGGGATAAAACCGTCAAACTGGACGAATACCGCACAATTGATTATTTGCCGCCAGAACGTTTCCAAATTACCTTACCAGATTCTCTTTTGAAAATCGAACGTTCGGATTTTAGTATAACCGAATGTGCGACTGCTGAGGAACTGAACGCTATTAGCGAGCAATTGCGCCAAATCGCCCTGCCCGATTTAGCAACATGGTTACGAGAAGCACGACAGGAAGCCTCAAATAAATACACCCCCACCCTTATAAAAGTTCAGAATCGCGCTCAGCAAACTAAAGAGTTAAGCCTAGAATTAAAAGAGCAAGAACAAAAACACCCTTGCCATAGTTGCGATGTGCGAAAAAAACACCGCTCACTGCAAAAAGATTCGGCGCGGTTATTGCTAGCACGCGATGAAGCGCAAAAACTTTACGATGAGCGCAAGCATTATGAGGAAGGTAGGCTGCGGGGAACGCTTAATGGGTTAATTTCAGTTCTCAAACGCTTTAATTTTATAGATAAGGAAGGCTATCCCTCAGAGAAAAGTTTGTGGCTAAGGGATGTATTTGATACCAATGGCTTAATAATAATCGAGATGGTTAGTCGAGGTTGGCTGGAAGGGCTACAGCCGCAAGATTTGGCTGAAGTTTTTAGCTGGTTCGCCTACGACCGGGATTTTGAATTTCTTAATCGCTTTGTACTTTCGAGACCTTTAAATGAATTGCGTAAAAAACTCGATGAGCTTGAACGAGAAATCTTTGCCGTTGAGCGTCAGAATGAACTGCAAATCACGAATGGTTATAATATTTACTACTTTGGGGCAGCAAGAGCTTGGTGCAGAGGCGTTAGCCTTTCCAGCATTTTGGAAAAAATGCAATTGGCAGAAGGCGATATTATCATCACCTTTAACAAAACTCTTGACTTGATGCGGCAGGTACAGGATATGCTGCGGATGCACGATCCGAACAACAATCTAATACCAGTGCTTTCAGAAGCACGGCATATGATGAGAAGGGGTGTAGTTGAGCAAATCTATAATGTCGGCTTTGGAGTGGTAAAAGAGGAACTAGAAACTCTAACTGAAGAGCAACAACCTAAACAAGATAATAGCGTTGAAGCTCAAACCAAGCTTATGCAACTTCTTGATGAGGAGGACGAAGAAACCGATGAAGTACCGGTTGATAATAGCGCCCGCCGTCGCTTTTCCCGCAAGCGTAACCGCCGGACTTAGTGGAGCGATGGTAACATTATAAAAAAGGTGGAGCCAACACAGGGCTTACTGTTAACCCATAAATGCCCGTTATGCAGTTCAATCAATTTCTTGGTAAGAGCTAAGCCCAAGCCGCTGCCTCGCTGAACAATTTCGGGGGGATTTTTAGTTCGGTAAAAGGGCTCAAAAATACCAGGCAAATCTTCTTCATCAATACCGATTCCGAAGTCGCGGATAGCCACCATAAACCATGCGCTTTGAGTAACAGATGATAGAGAAGGTTTGGGTAAATTGGCTGAATTCTCAAAATAGTCGCCTAACAAACAAGATACACTTATTTCTACCGACTTGCTTTTGTCGCTGAATTTAAGAGCATTACTAATCAATCTATTTAGGGCATCCCCAAGTTTTTCTTTATCGGCATGGATATTGGTTTCAGACGCTTTGATATTATTCAGATTAACTTTAATTTCACGCCCATCATGTGAAGATAAAACAAGCTCAATAACGCTCTGTAGCAATGAATAAAGATTAAATTGGTTTCGGTTAAGTTCAAGCGCCCCTGCCTCAATTTTTGAGATATTCAGCATGCTGTCAATAATTTTGCTTACCCGCATACTTTCCTGATATATATTGCCAATCCATTTACTACGTAATTCAGGTTTAACATCACGATTTAAAAGCAACTCGGCGAAACCAACTATCCCGGTCATAGGAGTTCGTAATTCGTGACTAGCAGTAGCTACAAACTGGCTTCTAAGGTTTTGCGCTCGCTTTTGCGCGGTAATGTTTTCAATAAGCAAGCCCCAAGCCATCACTTCTTGGCGAGCATCATAAATCGGGAAGGTAATAAGTTTCAACTCTACCCCAAATGGCTCACGCATACTGATTTCAAATTCATGATTCTTCTCAGGCGCTGACATTACTTTTTTGACCCACAGCCTGAAGCTTTCGACATTATTTATTAATGCCTCGTATTCGTCCACAATCCTTTCAAAAGACTTGCCAACAAAATCTATGCTACTACGGCTTATTCGATTGGCTAAACGCCTACTTATCAAAATGATATTGCCGTCAATCCTTATTACCAGTATCCCTTCCCTAATATCGTTTACGATAGCATCCAATCGGCTGCGTTCCATCTCAAGATTTTGAAGTAATTCTTTTTGAATTCGTTCAGCCTCAATACGAGGACCAATATCCCGAAAGACACTAACCACCATTGATACTTGACCATCATTGTTTATTATCGGTACGGAAACCATATTCAGAGCTACCTTAGAACCATCGGAACGTTGCCAGATAAGCGCACCCTCAACTGTGCGTTTTTCTAGCCGCGCACGAGGGGCAGGTAGGTCATAGTGGTCAAGATATTGTCCATCCAGCCCATAAGGGATAAGTCTTCTGTCATCGAGACCGGGGTCTCTGGCAATGTAATCTCTATCCACACCCATCAAACGGTAAGCTTCAGGATTCATCCAAATAATATTGCGGTTCAAATCCGATAACATTACACCGTCTTTGATATTGTTAAAAATAATTTCAAATTCTCGCGCTCTTTCATAATCCGCTGAAGCAGTATCCTGACTGTGTTTTCGGCTTTGAACTTCATTGGTAGTATCAAAAAAATAAAGCGTTAACCCGGCAATCTGCTCCAAATTATCGGGAGAGGCATATGGAAAGATATGTATAGATAAATAAAGAGGGTTGGGGTCTTGACTATGTTGAGGAATATTATAAGAAAGGTCGCGAAATACCAACGGTTCTTTAGTTTGATAAACGTAATCCAATGCTTCAACAATAGATTCAGTACCAGAATGATAATCATATATTTCAGCAATAGTATGCCCGATAATCTGCTCTGGCGTTCTCCAATAGATTATATTGAAGTATCTTTCGTTTCCAACCAAAACCTTATGACTGGAACCGCCAGTTGCAATCATTCCGATAGGAGCATGCATTACGAGCGCTTGCAAAGACAGGAAATCTAATTGTGTAGTAGGTTTGGACGAATTAATCATCTAGTTGTGTTTTAATGTGTTAAATTCAAATATACATCTTCAAGGGTTGCCGTCTGTTCTTCTACATACTGAATTTCTGCGCCAAGTTCAACAAGGCGTTTTACCAGTTGTGGATTCTGGTTATCAGGGTCATCGAGCGATATATATATATTATAAACGTTTTCTGGATTAATATTATTAGATTCCAGTTCTACCTGCTGAACAAATGGCAATTTGCTAATTTCTGACTGTAGTTCGGTAACTTCTGAGCGCAATTGTACCCGAACTCTTCGAGAATTGACCCCAAAGCGACGACGCAGGTTTCTGGGAGAATCGACTTGAATCAAACGGTTCTTGAAAATGCCAATACGTTCGCAAAGCTTGTCCGCCTCATCCATGTTATGGGTAGATAGAAAAATCGTCCGCTTTGTATTCTTTAAAGTAACAATCGCATCACGTACAGTTCTGGCGGATTCGGCATCCAACCCGGCAGTTGGCTCATCCAGAAACAAAATTTGCGGACGATGCAGCAATGCCCTACCAATAGCCAGTTTTTGCTTCATTCCCTTACTAAAGGTAATAACTTGGTCATTCCGCCTGTTCCATAAGGATAGCCATTCAAGCGCTTCCTGTACACGTTGTCGCGCTTCAGATTTCGATAGGGTGTACAATTCGGCATAGAAAAGCATATTATCTAAGGCAGATAATTGCTCGTACAAACCGGGCGTTTCGGTAAGCAACCCTATAGAAGCGCGTACTTTATCGTTTTGTTTGCCTAGTTCAAATCCGTTAACCCATGCTTTACCGCCACTTGGAGCGATTAAACCGGAAAGCAACCGAATAGTAGTAGTTTTTCCAGCACCGTTAGGTCCTAGAAAACCAAATATTTCACCAGATGCTACCTCAATCGTCAGGTTTTCGACAGCATTTACGCTGCCGAATCGCTTGGAAAGTCGTTCGGTCTTAATCATAGAGTTTTAGGAATTAGCGGACTATAAACAGAACAAGTTACAACCCGCCGATCAAGTTATCAGGTTCTTATATATCTAGCCCAAGTCTCATTACCTTTTGCCTGACCCAACAAAACTACTGTAATATATGCCGGTTTTGCTGGAGCAACCCTAGGAAACATTTTTGCTTCAGCCGGTAACTTGTTACCCTTTTTCCGATTGCAGTTTACACAGGCAGCCACAACATTTGTCCACTCGGTTTTACCACCACGCGACTTGGGTAAAACATGATCAATTGTAAGCTGATTATCCACAATCCCACAGTATTGGCAAGTATAGTTATCACGAGAGAGAAGGCTGCGTCTGGAAAGAGGAAGGTTAAAAAAACGAGGAACGGGGACATACGTCACGAGACGAATTACCAGAGGATAAGGGAAAGAGGCTCTTTCCGCTCTTAGCTTCTGCTCTACACTCGCCTCAATTACTTCGGCTTTTTCCTTTAGAAGCAGTACGACCGCTCGCCTTAAAGAGACAAAACTGATAGGCTCATAGGTAGCATTCAGGACCAAAACCTTGCTCATTGGCTATCCTTCTTGACTCAGCGCGCCTACAAGTGGCAGTTGCATCGCGTTGTAATCACTATACCGGCAAGCCTTACAATGACTGCCGGCTTTCTAATGAAGTATCCCATTTTTTAAGAGCTGTAGATTGGGCAATTCATTTGAGTTGCCCCTATATATTGTATGAGTCCAAGTAGTTATTGTCAATATCAAGTTGCGCGGAGAGCTTACCCATTTGCTTTCGTTTTTTCAACTGCACTACTTTATTCTTTGCTTAGTTCCCATTTTAAAACAGATTCTTACACTGTGATTCTACTCCAGCAGACTCCTTGCCTAACAAACCAAGCTGGACGCTATACAGAGGGTTAGGGTTGAGAGTTGTGACGGGCGTAGTTTCAAAACGCGCTCGCTCAAAATACTGCACGGTTTTTATCAAGCCTGTTTCGGAGTCGGTTTCTTGTAATTCTCCACTGATGGGATAGCCAAATACTACCAACCCTCCGTACTTTTGGTAAAAATCCCGAAATAGTTCGCTTGCGATTTCACTCTCCGATAATCTTTCAACTTCTGTGAGCCTGTATTTTTCTTTGTAAACCTGAGTTCCAAGTTGTGTACCGATTACCCGGAAGGGCCAGTTTGTAGTAGGCTGTAGTTCCAAACGTTGCCGTTCGGTATAAAGCACATAGGTATATTGGCTGCAATCTCCGGATAGCTCACGCTTTATATTACTCAATGGTAAACCTAGTATAGCTACCGACTCCTGTAATGAGCGAGTGTAAGCATTACCTAAAGTGGTATAGTAACGGTAAAAATCCCCGCCAATAGTGTTGTCTGGTATTTCAGGGAAAGAAAGTGTAGGACACACTTCTAACCTATTGGGAAGCGGGAAGTCCGGGAATTGACGCAAGCCGGTTGGGTCACGCAGTAACTCCCGAACATGAGCAGCGCTTCGTTGGTCGCTCTCCGCCAGAAATGGAGCGGTGCGCGTTTCCCCATCGGTCATCTTAATCGGCAAATAACGGTAGCCAGTAAGTTGTACCTTGCCATCATTGTGGCGCACAAAACCCACATAAAGAATTACCGAAGTGTTGGTAAATTTTTCCTGTTGGTTCCAGCTTTGCGCTGCCAGAAAATTCGCCAGTGAATAAATTACCAATGTGTTGCGATTGCCAGTTTCAATAATATCAAGCGGTTGTAGGGTGTGTGGTTGCGAACCCAGAATAACATCTGCGCCTGCCGCTGCCATTTGCTTTGCGCCTTCTATCTGATATTCTTCAGGATAAAAGTTATACTCCTGACCCCAGTGTGCGGCAACTACTACAAAATCAGTTTCATTTCGGGCTTGTGCAATAGCTTCCAACGCCTGTTGGCGAATCTTACCTTGCTGACCGTATTCATTCGTTTCCCACAACAGATTCACTTGATTATACGGATCAGGTATCCCATTTGTACCCCATGTAAAAGAGAGAAAGGCGATTTTTACTTTAACGCCGTTGTGGGAAAGAGTTATAGGTAGGTAAGGTTGGCGCGGTTTTGAGGCATCCTCACCGGAGACAGCACCATGTTGCAAAATCCCGCTGTTTTCAAGCACTTTCAAGGTGGCATCTAATCCACGCAAGCCTTTGTCTAGGATATGGTTATTAGCGGCGCTAACTACTCCAATTCCTGCTCTTTTCAAAGCCGGAGCAATCTGAGGGCTGAAATTAAAGTTTGGGTACTCAGAAAGGGGCGCATCTTCTAGCAACGCCCCATCAAAATTAGTGTAACCTAAATCGGCATTTGCGAGAAAAGGGCGCACCTTATCGAAAAGATAATCATAGCCCAAGGATTCCCCGGCGTGCTGTATTATAAGATGAGGGAAAAAATCACCGGTAGCCGCAATTGTAAAATGAGTGTCGGTAGCGTCACCGCTGCCGCAATTATTGAATGAAGATAACGACATCTGGAAAGGCAAGGCAACCTGCTCAGCGTGGGCATAGCTAAAACAAGGCAATAACAGCAAAAGAAAGGACATTAGAAAGGTATAAAAACAAACAGCTTTCAATTCTGTACGCATTTGTCTAAATATCCTCCATTTTGCATAATGAAATTCTAATATTAATTTAATTTATCACATTGACAGGTTTTTTTCAAAGGGAAATAATTTATACTATATTTTGACCATTCTTTTACATATTTTTACAACTAGTTTTACCTAATAGGTTTATGATACATCTATATTAGATGCTGCCTGAGTGTTTTCGGATTTTGTTCATAGTGTCTCAATCCCCCCATAAGGAGACAATATTTGTTGGGTTGCATAATAGGAAGGGAAGTGACCGATGCCTGAAGATTTATTAAGGGCAATCTGTCAGACACATCCTCTTGTCTATCAAAAATGGGTTATAGCGTTTAAGCGGAATTTGGGCGATTCACTCAACGATTCAGCCACCACAAATCGTCACAATGAGATATGTAAAGAACTACTAATCGCTTTCAGAACGGGAGATGATGAAGCTTTTCTGCGCTTAATCACTCTTGAAGGCAGAGTTTTGGCACGAGCGGGAATTGCTCTACCCGCATTGCTACAATCTTTATCCGAGTTTTTTAACTTGTCTTGGGAAATTCTAAGCGCTACTCCGATATTTGAGAGGAGACCGAGTCTGCTATTGCCTCTGACGGAAAGACTTAACTCACTGCGCAGCCGTGCGCAAACTATATTACTCGATTCCTTTACCGATGAAGAACATGCGATACAGCGCGAACGCACTGCTGAATACGAGCGTACTTTGCGGCACAAGTTGGAAAGCATGACCGTAGAGGAATTAATCAGATCAATTCCATCTTTTAGAGTGGTAAAACATCGTAAAGGACACTTGGTGCTAGAACCGGGAGATTACCAACCGGGTTTGTTCTTCGTGTTAAACGGTAGTGTACGAATTTATGAAATCTTGCAGGATGGGCGTGCTATAAGTCTTTCTATTCTGGGCAAAGGTGATGTATTTGCCAGAACCCAAACCGCCAACACTTATTTTAGAGATGTTTATGCCGAAGCAATGCAGGATTCGGTTGTAGCTTTTATTAAAGAAAAGTCGTTGGAAAACTTAATGGAAACTTCGCCATTATTGGCTTCCTGTGTCATTTCAAGCTTTTCCAACCAATTATCACAATCTCAAAGCCTTATTGAAGGCATACTGGGACGCAGCGTTGCTTTGAGACTAGGCAGGTTATTGTTAAAGCTTGCCGATGGGTTTGGAGTAGAACAGGAAACCGGAAATATTACCATCAATTTAAACCTAACACATCAAGAACTCGCCGATATGCTGGGCAGTAACCGCGTAACGGTAACACGCAAGCTTCTGGAATTGCAGAAGATGTCACTTATCAGTATTGATAACCATACAATATCTATCTTAGACCGCTGTGGTTTGGAAAAACTAGCAGCATAAATTCAGTCTTGAGATAAACAGCCATATATTGAACAAGGGCGCATAAAGCTATGCGCCTTTTTTACGCCTCACACTCTTTTAACCTACATTCTAATTCTTCAAGATTCAGGTTTTGTCCAATGAATACCAAGCGCGGTTGAATTTCATCGCTATCTTCAAGACGTGTTAGCACACGCTGCCCCAAAACATACTGAAGCAGGTACAAATCAACCTCACCGGAAAATTTTACAAAGCCTTTGGCGCGTATGATTTGCAAAGGCATTTGTGATAAAAAAGCTTCAAAGCGTAGTTGGTCTAATGGGCTAGATAGTATGTGTTCCCAAGCATGAAAAGTTAAATGATTATGAGTGGCTTGCTCTTGAGGAACAAAGTTACGGGCAACCCGCTCAAAAATGAGGGCTGGGTCTATTTTGGCGTAGATAGCAGGATAAATGGCAGCATGTGGGTTTAATTTCTTGAGTTCTACCAATGCTTTATCATAAATGTCGCCTTCCAGCAGGTCACATTTGTTAAATATCAAAAGGTCGGCGTACTGAACTTGCCTTTGTACCAGTGGCATGGTTTTGGCATAGTCGTAAAAGCGCAAACCGTCCACTACCGAAACCACCGCGGCAGGGTAAATTCTCCGTAATAAGCCGGGCATTGTAAGCTGATCCAACAAATCCAACACATCTGCCACCCCGCTCGCCTCGATGATAATCAAGTCAAGCTCATAAGCCATTGTCATTTCCAGAATATCAACCACTAACTCTCGGCTTACGGTACAACATGCACACCCGCCGCTGAGTTGCATCATGGTTATCTTATTATTTCCACGCTGGGTTGAGTTTATCAGCAGCGCATCTACATTGACCGCCCCGAAATCGTTTACCAATAAGCCAACTTTCAAGCGCTGCTCGCGACAATATACTAGCAGGTTTTGCAGCAAGGTAGTTTTGCCGCTACCAAGAAATCCTGTTAGCAAATACACTGGTAAACGCTTCATTTTAGTTAATGACCTAACAAGCGCACGCTGTTAGAGCGGTCGTGCCAGTTTAGGGAGGTTGCCTTGAATCGTTTTGATAGTTCCAAAGCTCTGCGATAAAGAGGCTCAAGTTTGGGGTCTTTGACTCTCCACGCGCCCTTTAGCTGTTGAATAACTAGGTTGCTATCTCCCCAAACTCGCAAGCTATAAGCGGAGGGTTGTTTGCCGGCACGCTCAATAGTTTCTACCAAATCGGCTAAGCCACTGATAAGCGCGGTATATTCAGCCTGATTGTTGGTCATATTATCGCCAAACTGAATCCGGCTTTCCAGTCTTTCTTTGCCCTTGCGGGTCTTAAGGTGATAACTACCATAACCCCGACCGGGGTTTGGGTCTGCCCCACCATCGAAGGTGAGAATATAATCATATTCATTTATTTCAGGTATGTTATTGCTCATTAAACTCCAATTTAGTATCTTGCATTACATAACAGAAATCAAAGCGCATGGCACTCAATCCCAATTCTATCGTGCCATTGCCGGATGGGAAAATTACTGCGATTTATTCCATTATAACTTGATTTTCAAAAACTGGCGGTTACCTCGCTGAATTACCATACCATCACAAAGGAGAATACGCGCTTTAGCATCGGTCACTTTTTCGCCGTCTATACGAATACCACCTTCGCTTGCTGTACGCTGTGCGTCCTTATTGCTGGTGGCTAAGCCGTTTTTCACCAACAGTTCTTGCAATACTACTTCGGTAACTCCGGCTTCAGGCGTAAAAATCGGCATATCTTCAGGTAATTCGCGCCGTTGATGCACCTGCTCAAAATCACGTTCCGCTGCTGTGGCTGCCTGAGCGCCATGATATTGCTCGGTCAGAGTGTATGCCAGCTTTTTCTTGAGCAGCATAGGATTTGCGCCCGAATCAAGTTGCTGCTTCAGCGCTTCAAGCTCTTCTAGCGGTACTCTGGTTAGAACCTCAAAGTATTCTAGAATTAGCTCGTCTATAGTGCGAAGCATTTTTGCGTACATATCTTTGGGCGGTTCGCTAATATAAACCCCATTGCCCTGACTGGTACTCATTTTGCGACCATCAGTACCATTTATCATGGCATTGCACATAACGCTCTGTGGTGATTGCCCATAACGCTCTTGCAAGAGCCGTCCCGCCATCATATTAAACAGTTGGTCGGTGCCGCCAATTTCTACATCGGAGTGTATCATTACCGAATCATAGCCCTGTAATACGGGATAAACGATTTCTTGCAAGCTAATAGGCTTTCCAGCATCCCAGCGTTCGCGGAAATTATCACGCTCAATCATTTGGGCAACGGTAAAATTGGTCATGAGGATGATGCCCTCTTTAAAAGGCATATTGCCAAACCAATCGAGATTATTGCGCCATTCTACCTTGCTCTCATCAAGAATCTTGCTAATTTGCTGGCGGTAGGTGCGAGTGTTTTCTGCCACTTGATCGGGTGTAAGCATGGGGCGGGTGCTGGTTTTATCACTGGCATCCCCGATTTGTCCGGTAAATTGCCCTATTATAAGCACAATCTGGTGTCCTAAATCTTGAAACTGGCGCAATTTTTGCAGCGTTACGCTACGCCCGATATGAATAAGCGGGCCAGTAGGGTCAATACCCAACTTAACGCGCAATTGTTTGCCGCTGCGTAACTTGGCTTCCAATTCCTCGCGAGTTACAATTTGCGCCACTCCACGGGTCAGCAACTCATCTATTTTATCGCGTTCTCGTTTAAGTCCGCTAATAATAGTAGGACTACTCATTTTATCGCTCCTGCTCTCGGTGTGAATTTCCCAAAGATAAGATGGCTGCTGCCGATTTACTACAAAAGTTTGGCATTGCGCCCCCAAATGCTCAGACAATAGCTTTGCCAATTCTTCGGCAGCATGGCGCACCTCATCACCGTTCAAACTTTCAAAGCCATCTATCGGAAAGAAAATGTTCTGGCTATTTTCATCAACGCGGGCTTTACGACCCTGCCGCCAAACCCAACGGCGGGTACGTACTTCGGCATCATCCACATATGCGATTTCTCCGGCGGGCAATTTCTCAATCTGCCCTTCATCACCATCCGGCGGGGAAAAAACATCATCACTATGGGAAAGCCTTACCGCCAAATCACCCACCAAACGGTCAATGTCATGCCCACCCATCGGTATAGCGTAACGTAACGAAACCGCATTTGCTATATTGATAGCAGAATTAATCGATGGTAAATCCTGTCCTTTCACCACTCGCCGCAACAACGCTTCTGAGGATGATTGGAAATCACCGGGTTTTATGCCCGCTAACCGAAAAGCTTCTCGCCACCGCGCAATATAGGGATGACTGGCAAGATTAGAAGCATCCTCGTTAAAATGGCTGCGTGCCTCCTGCATAGCTACGAGAAGGAATCGGTAAGATAATTCTTGCACACGTTTATTATCAAGCCCTGCCGCAATTACCCCACCAACAATATAATCAGGAAATTTTTCAAAAACCTGTGCCGCAACGCTGAATCGCATATTTTGCTTACCCTTGTACAAATAAAATTGACCGTAACATATAGAGCTACGGTCTTTAGAAATACTTTTCAAGTTTCATAACAGCAAAAAAACCGTTGAACCTGCCGAAACAAAAGTATATCCTGTTATCGGCAAATACGTCAACCCAATTTATCTGGTGATTGTTGAAACAACCCAGTCGGAACAGCCGAGGGTTACTTCCAAAGGCTAGAATTTTCTGAAATGGGAGTAAAGGCAAATACCGAAGTTGCCGATAAGATAAAGAACCTAACATAAAAAAACGCGGGCATTATACCCGCGCTTCTTAATTTTCTTATTCTTCCATAGTCATGCGTGGAACGCCACCGCGCCCACCATGCCGCCTTGCAACTTCGATACGGACTAATGCTCTACGTAAGGAAATCTCAGCACGCAAGGCATCCTCCATGCTAATTTTTCCTCTATCTTGGAGAAGATATTCGGCACGTTTGCGAGCTTCTTCGGCACGCGATAAATCAATTTCATCGCTACGCTCAGCACTATCCGCCAACACTATGACCTTATTATTGATTATTTCAATAAAGCCGCCACCAATAGCCAGTGCAGTCTGATCAGCACCACGTTTATAGCGCAGTTCGCCAGCCTGCAACCCGCTCAATAGAGGGGCATGCTTAGGTAAAATACCCAGCACACCTTCCTCACCGGGGGCAGTGACATAATCAACATCTTCATCAAACACCACCCGCTCGGCGGTGACAATTTGCAATCTAAGTGGCATTCCTAAATCTCCTGATTAGAGATTCTCGGCGTTCTTGAGAACGTCCTCGATAGCTCCGGCCATAAAGAACGCCTGCTCTGGTACGGCATCATACTTGCCTTCCAGAATTTCCTTGACACCACGCACTGTTTCTCCGACCTTTACGAACACGCCGGGGCGACCAGTAAACTGTTCTGCCACGTGCATCGGCTGGCTGAAGAAACGTTCAATCTTACGGGCGCGAGTTACGGTGAGCTTATCATCTTCGCTCAATTCGTCCACACCCAAAATGGCGATAATATCTTGCAAGTCGCGATATTTCTGCAATGTGCGTTGAGCGGCACGCGCTACATCGTAATGCTCCTGACCAACAATCAGCGGGTCGAGAATGCGGCTGGTGCTAGAGAGCGGATCTACCGCCGGGTAAATACCCTGCTCAGAAATGCGGCGTTCCAGCGAAATAGTTGCATCCAAGTGGGCGAAAGTAGTAGCCGGAGCAGGATCGGTATAGTCGTCAGCAGGCACGTACACTGCTTGCACCGAGGTAATCGAACCGCGCTTGGTGGTAGTAATGCGCTCTTGCAACTGACCCATTTCAGTAGCCAGAGTTGGCTGGTACCCTACTGCACTAGGCATGCGTCCCAACAACGCTGACACTTCAGAACCAGCTTGTACAAAGCGGAAGATGTTGTCAATGAACAACAGCACGTCTGCCCCTTTGCTATCGCGGAAGTATTCCGCCATAGTCAGACCGGTCAAACCTACGCGCAAACGAGCGCCGGGCGGTTCGTTCATCTGTCCAAAGACCATCACGGTCTTGTCCATAACGCCTGCATCAGTCATTTCATGGTAGAGGTCATTACCTTCGCGGGTTCTTTCGCCCACACCGGCAAATACCGAGTAACCACCGTGCGCTTTGGCAACGTTGTTAATCAGTTCTTGGATAATTACGGTTTTGCCTACACCTGCACCACCGAACACACCGATTTTACCACCGCGAGTAAATGGAGCAATCAAATCGATTACTTTCATACCGGTTTCAAACATTTGGGCTTCGGTTGATTGGTCGGCGAAAGAAGGCGCAGAAGCGTGGATTGGGCGGGTTTCGGTGGTAGCCGAAGGTCCTTTGAGGTCCACGGTGCGACCAAGCACGTTAAAGATACGACCAAGCGTACCTTCACCTACCGGGACTGCAATAGCCTTGCCAGTATCGAAGGCTTTGTCACCGCGGCGCAGACCATCAGTACTGGACATTGCTACGCAGCGTACCCAATCGTTACCAAGGTGTTGCTGTACTTCGACAACCAGAGAATCTTGCTGTCCTTCGATAGGAACTTCAACAGCATTATAAATATCAGGTAGGCAATCCGGCGGAAACTCCACGTCAACCACGGGACCCATCACCTGCACTACATGTCCTTCGGTTTTATAAGTTGCGGTCATTATAATCCTACTTCCTTCCTCTTCACAGATATAAGGTGTTAGGCATTAGGTATCAATAATCGGCGTTAAGTATCCTAAAACCTAAAGCCTAAAGCCTACTTCTGTTTTTCCAGAGCCACCGCCGCGCTGGCGATTTCCAATATTTCACCTGTAATCTGAGCTTGGCGCGTTTTATTCATCAACAGCGTCAGGTCAGCCTTCAGTTCTTTAGCTTTATCGGTTGCATTACGCATCGCCACCATTTTGCTGCTCTGTTCGCTGGCGATATTTTCAAGGATAGCCTGATATATTTCAACCTCGACATAGCGAGGAAGGAGCGAAAGCAACACACCATTCGGGTCTGGCTCGAAGATAAAATCTATTTTCTTGAAGCCTGCTTCCTCTACGCTCATATCAGGTTCAATTGGAAGCAATTTTATAAGTTTGGGACGCACCGTCAGGGTATTGATAAAATCGGTGTACAGAAGATAAACTACATCAACCGTACCTTTGGTAAATTCATCAATAACCACCCGCGCGATAGGCAAAATATCCAGCAGATCGGGGTTCGCTCTTATATTATCGAACTCTGCTATTATATCTTTACCTACTCTGACCATAAAATCGCGACCTTTGCGCCCGATTGTGATTATTTTAACAGGCTTACCCCCCGTTTCGGAGGCAAGAAAGCGAGTTGCACGACGAAGAGCATTGGTATTAAGGCTACCAGCTAAACCTTTGTCGGTTGTAATCAGCACTAGACCAACGGTTTTAAGCTCTCGCTGCTGGAGCAAGGGGCTAATATTTCGAAAGTCTTTATCGCTGATACCTGCAATGTCCGCAATTACCTCCAGCACCTTCTTTGAAAAAGGGCGGCTGGAGAGTACGTTCATCTGGGCACGGCGCATGCGGCTGGCTGCCACCAGTTCCATCGCTTTGGTAATCTGCCCGGTATTACTTACGCTGCGAATGCGTCTTTTAATTACACGTACGCTCGGCATTTTTTCCTCTGTTTTCAAACGTGAACCGGATAATTCTTAGAACTCCGGTTCACGTCACCTCAAATTTACCCTAGCCAGCCCTGTTTGAACTCACCAATTATAGTACGAAGCTGTTTAAGCTGGTCATCGCTCATTTTCTTGCGTGGGCTATTGTGAACATCCGAAACGAATTTCGGATATACGTCTTCAATGAATTTGAGCAAACCGTTCTCAAATGCCTTAACCTTGTCGAGCGGTACATCATCCAGATAACCATTGTTAACTGCAAAGATGGAAATAACTTGCTTTTCAAACGCAAGCGGTTGATACTGAGGCTGTTTCAAACCTTCGGTAATACGCTGACCGCGTTCCAACTGGGCTTTGGTAGCTTTATCCAAGTCGCTAGCAAATTGTGCAAAAGCGGCAAGGTCACGGAACTGTGCCAATGCCAGTTTCATACCACCTGCTACCTGCTTCATAGGAGCGGTTTGCGCGGAACTACCTACGCGAGATACAGAGATACCGGGGTTAACCGCCGGGCGAATACCGGAGTTAAATAGGTCGGTTTCAAGGAAGATTTGACCATCGGTAATCGAGATTACGTTGGTTGGGATATAAGCCGACACGTCGTTCGCTTGGGTTTCAATAACCGGCAACGCGGTCAAACTACCGCCACCATTATCTTCATTCAAACGAGCGGCGCGTTCTAGTAAGCGACTGTGCAGGTAGAATACGTCACCGGGATACGCTTCACGACCAGCAGGGCGACGCAACAACAGCGACACTTCGCGATAAGCATTGGCATGTTTGGAAAGGTCATCATAGATAATCAAAGCATCTTTGATAACACGACCATCCGGCAGGGTAACACCGCTTTCCATTATCTCCTCGCCCATAGCGCAACCGGAGTAAGGAGCGATATAACGTAACGGCGAGGGGTCAGCAGCAGAAGCCGACACCACAATGGTGTGTTCCATTGCGCCAGCTTTTTCCAGAATACCGACCACCTGCGCTACTTGTGCCTGTTTCTGACCAATAGCAACATAGATACAAACCATGTCGCCGCCCTTTTGGTTAATGATGGTGTCAATGGCGATGGCGGTTTTACCGGTCTGGCGGTCACCGATGATTAATTCGCGCTGACCACGACCAATCGGAATCAGTGCGTCCAATACTTTGATACCAGTTTGAACGGGCGTATCTACAGATTTACGAGTAATTACTCCGGGGGCAACGCGCTCAATATAGCGTGTTTTAGTAGTGGCAATTTCGCCTTTTCCATCAATGGGCTGTCCTAGCGCGTTCACTACGCGACCGACTAGAGCAGCTCCAACCGGCACCTGAATAATTTTGCCGGTGGTGCGAACAGTATCGCCTTCCTGAATATGGGTGTAAGGACCCATAATTATAACACCGACGGTATCTTCTTCGAGGTTCAGCGCCATACCCACCACATCAGAGCCGTCGGAACCCCTGCCGGGGAATTCAACTAGTTCGCTCGATTTCACGCCCGACAACCCGTACACGCGGGCAATACCGTCGCCCACTTCAACTACCGTACCGACTTCTACTTGTTTGGCGGTAGTATCGAGACCTTCCAGTTGTTTGCGAATTATTGCGCTAATTTCGTCAGCACGTACTGCCATTCTTTATAATCCTCCTGAGGGGCGTTCATATTTTAGTTCCGGGCGCGAACCCGCGACTAGCTTAATCAGGCTAAAGCTTTCCTCAGCGCCTGTAGGCGGTTTTTTATGCTACCATCAATGAGCATATCGCCAAAACGCGCTACCACACCGCCTATTATGGTGGGGTCAACCTTTTTGTTCATTGTAATTTGCTTGCCACTAATTTTGATAAGCTGCTGGCGGATTCGCTCTTCCTGCTCACTATCAATCGGGACGGCTGTAGTCACTTCTGCAACTACGATACCACGCAAATCGTCAAGCAAGGCTTGATACAATTCGGCAATCGTACCTGCAAAAGTTTGCCGTTCACGCTCCACCAATAAAGTTGCCAGATTGAAGGCGGACAAGCTTATCTGATCCTTGAGAATTGAACTGGCAAGCGCAAGTTTTTTATCTTTGGTAATCTTCGGGTTTTCAAGACGTGCCGCTATAGTCTGGTCTTCAAACACTTGCTTGATAACAACAAGGTCAGCTGCCCACTCATCAAGCGTGTTGGTGGAGCGAGCCAGTTCAAAAACTGCCTGGGCGTAACGTCTTCCGGCGCTTCCTGATGGCATCGTGACTCCTTAATTCCTAGTACCGTAGCTGGATAGCACGTCGTTAATAACCTTGCTGTGCAATTCTTTACGTGTATTTAGTTCTTCGCCGATTACCTTACCGGCAGCAGCAATTGCCAAGTCACTAAACTCACGACGCAACTGAGCGATAGCTAGGTCACGTTCAGAGGCAATCTCGACTCTTGCTTTAGTAATTATAGCTTCAGCTGCAATACGAGCTTCACCTTCGGCTTCTGCCCGTTTCTTATCAGCTACAGCTTGCGCCTGTGCAATAATTTCTTGAGCCTGACGACGAGCCTCTTCAAATAATTGCTTCTGTCGAGCTTCGGTTTCAGCTACTTCTCGTTTAATCCGATCGCTGCTTTCCACGATTTCCGCCGCCCGCAACTTACGTTCATCGAGGGTTTTCAAAATCGGGCGATATACAAAACGCCACAATAGGAAGAGCATCAAAAGGAAGGCTACAAGCTGGAATATAAAGTTCCAGAGGTTAATACCTAATGCGCCAATACCTTCATCTGTAGCTTGCTCAGAAGCAATTATAGAAAATAATCTGTTAATGTTAACAAAGTGCATGGTTTATTTTCCCTCATCTTATTATTTAGCAAACAGAAATCAGTTGTCGGTTGTCGATACCGATTCATAACACCGACAACTGACACTGATTGCCGAATTTTAGATGCCTCTTTGGGCAACGAAGATGAGCAGCAGAGCGATGAGCAGGGCGTAAATCGCGACCGCTTCAGCGAAGGCAACACCGATGATCATGTTGATTCGGATGATGCCTGCTGCTTCAGGATTTCGACCGATGGCCTGCATTGCACCAGAGACCGCGATACCAATACCGATACCTGGGCCGATTGCACCAGCGCCCATCGCGATACCTGCAGCAAGTTCCTTCATTCTGTTTGACCTCCTTAAATATTCTCTGTGTTGTGAACTAGTTACTACTTTTTACAGATTTAGATACAAACCAAGTTTAGTTATGCAGCTTTTGCATGTTCCTCATGCTCTTTGTCGTGATGACTTTCCTCATGACCTCCTGCTGTTACCAGCGAGAGATAAGTCAGGGTAAGTATCGCAAAGACCAGTGCCTGGATAAAGCCCACAAATATTTCAAGCCCCAGAAAAACTATCAAACTGGGTGCAGCGATTTTCAGCATAACCGCCAGCAACACTTCCCCGGCAAATACATTGCCGAAGAGACGAAAAGCCAGCGAAAGAATACGAGTAAACTGACCAATTATTTCAAGTGGAGTTAAAAGAGGGTCCATCCAATGAGGTTCAGGAATGAACTCTTTTAACCAACCTTTGACCCCATGCGATACAATTGCTGCTATCTGCACGATTATTACTGCTAACAGCGCCATTGCGAAAGTCATATTGAGGTCAGCATTTGGTCCGCGCAATAATGGAACCATTTCTTTTAGAACTTTGCCATCCTCAGTCACATCACGTACAAAACCGATTGAGCCTACCCCAGGTATCAGGGAAAGCCAGTTAGCAAACAAAATCCAAGTGAAATAGGTTGCCACTAGAGGAAAGATAACCTTTGCTACACGTTTGCTGGTAGATTCAACCACCATATTGTGCAAGCTCTCCACCAATATTTCAACTACAGACTGCCATCGACCGGGTATAAGCTTGGCTTTACGTGCGCCTGACCATAGCAGAAAAAAGGTGATGAGCATGAAAAGTACGGTAGCTATTGTGGAATTGGTTACAATAAAGAAAGTGTCTTTGGAGCAAACTGCCGGAGCATCCATTTTCCCACCGATACACATAATCGGTTCCGGCTTCAGGCTAACTACCAGTTTAAATTCTTCCATTTTCCGGTTAATTACCTCATCCCAAGCTAGGAGCGTTAAATTGGCATTTAGAATGTTAGTTACGCTTGTTTCCAGGCTCGCTTGCTACGATTAGCCGCCAAAAAAAGTAACCTGCACTAAACAACCCAAGAAAGATGCCAATCAATACAAATAAAGGGGTTGTATTAAGTAATCCATCCAGCCATACCCCAGACACAATAAACAGGGCTAGTGGTACCGCTATCCCAAATCCGAGGCTCAAGGCAAAAGCCATAGCGCTTTTTTCTTCATTGCTGCCAGTGCCATCGTTTCTGTTACTCATAAATACTTACAGAAACCCTTTAGAGCCTTCATTAATCAGAATATTTACTTGAAAACGTGTGCTACTGTTTGTTTTTAGAAATCTACCCACAACAGTTAACCCTTACAACTACAAATAAAGCTTGTTTCATTATGGCTATTATAAATTGTAGCTGTTTGCGAGCAAATTAACTGAGCTAAGACAGTGGGAAGTATAACATAGTAATTCTAATGGCGCAAGTGTGAAATTTGGCACAATCATAATTTGGCATTAGGATTCAAGCAGGGAAATTGGGGAATTTAGAACAAGTTGCACTGGGTCAAGGATACAGTTTTTGGTGAGAATGCCAGTCTCATTCACAAAGGGTCAGCCCCTCATGTAATGGCTGCTTTAAGCAATACTGCCTTAAATAAGCCGGTCACAATAAGATTTCTTCCCGTTTGCAGTTTAATTCTGGTCATCCTGCTCCTACTTTGGCTTTGCTTGGCTTAAACGCATTTTCCCTAGAGTTAGGCTTGCGTCTCCTTGACATTAAGCATACTCAAGTCGTAAACTTAGACAAAAGTATAAACTCATAAATGATACTAGCTAGTCGTTTGTGGCTAGTTGGATAATTTGATGCCTAGAATAGGAGACACTATGGGCTTCCCAGATTACGTTAAAAACACGAAGTTACGTGAGTGGGTTCAGGCAATGGCTGAACTTTGCAAGCCGGACAGCGTACATTGGTGCGACGGCTCGCAGGAAGAATATGACGGGCTTTGTAATGAAATGGTTGAATCTGGTATGTTTATCCGACTCAATCAGGAGAAACGACCTAACAGTTTTCTTTCTCGGTCAGACCCTAGCGATGTTGCGAGAGTCGAAGATCGTACCTACATTTGTACCAACAATCGCAATGATGCGGGTCCAACTAACAATTGGATGCAGCCCAAAGAAATGAAAGCGACCCTAACTAAGCTATTTGACGGTAGTATGCGGGGTCGCACAATGTATGTAATCCCCTTTAGCATGGGTCCGCTTGGCTCTCCTATTGCCCACATTGGTGTGGAATTGTCCGACTCTCCTTATGTAGCGGTCAATATGAAAATTATGACCCGAATGGGTCGCAAAGTGGTGGATATATTAGGTGATGGCGATTTTGTACCATGCCTCCACTCCGTTGGTGCGCCTTTGTTACCCGGTCAGCAAGATTCAACATGGCCCTGCAATAAAGATAACAAATACATTGTTCATTTCCCAGAAGAACGCGCAATTTGGTCTTATGGTAGCGGTTACGGTGGAAATGCTTTGTTGGCAAAGAAATGCTTTGCTCTTCGTATTGCTTCGGTGCTTGCCCGTGATGAGGGTTGGTTGGCAGAGCATATGCTCATACTCGGTGTAGAATCTCCCACCGGTGAAAAAACCTACGTAGGAGCAGCTTTCCCAAGTGCCTGTGGTAAAACTAACTTCGCTATGTTAATACCACCTACTACACTGGATGGTTGGAAAGTATCTACTATTGGCGATGATATTGCTTGGGTCAAACCGGATGCTAACGGCATATTGCATGCCATTAATCCTGAAGCTGGTATGTTTGGGGTAGCTCCGGGTACATCCTATAAATCCAATCCAAACGCGATGGATGCAGTCAGCAAAAACACCATCTATACCAACGTAGCTTTAACCCCTGATGGTGATGTATGGTGGGAAGGTATGTCCGATACGCCCCCCGCTATTGCAATTGACTGGCAAGGTCAGGAATGGACACCCGGTTGTGGACGGAAGGCAGCGCATCCAAATGCACGCTTCACCGCTCCTATCAGCCAAGTACCCTCAATTGACCCAGAGTATGAAAACCCTAAAGGTGTGCCGATTTCTGCCTTCATATTTGGCGGAAGACGTAGTACAACAGTGCCGTTGGTTTATCAATCCTTCAACTGGGCATTTGGTGTTTATTCTGCCGCTACTATGGGTTCGGAAACTACTGCCGCAGCCGCCGGAAAAATCGGTGAGGTCAGGCGCGACCCCTTTGCCATGTTGCCTTTCTGTGGCTACCACATGGGAGATTACATCAACCATTGGTTGCAATTTGGGCGTTCCATTCCGAACCCGCCACGTATTTTTAACGTGAACTGGTTCAGAAAAGATGATAATGGCAACTTCGTATGGCCCGGTTTTGGCGATAATATGCGTATCTTGAAATGGATTGTGGAACGCTCACATGGGCAAGCTGCCAGTATCGAAAGCCCATTAGGTTGGGTTCCACGTTACCAAGACCTTGATTGGCGTGGATTGGATAGCTTTACCCCTGAAATGTTTGAGAAGGTGATGTCCATTGACCGCGATAACTGGAAAGCGGAATTGCTCTCACACGAGGAATTGCTCGACAAGATGTACGATCGCCTTCCCAAAGAAATGCACTATATTAGGGAATTGGTGCTTTCAGGTTTGTGGCGCTCACCTGAGCAGTGGAATCTTCCACGTGATGACCAAGGTATGCTGGTCGACGCATAATAGAGGTGTTTTTACAGGTGCGGGGCGAACCCCCGCGCCTTTTTATTTACATTGCAGTAAGACCACCATCAACCGGTAAGGTTGCGCCGGTTATAAAACTGCTTTCCTCACTGGCAAGGAACAAAATTGCGTTAGCTATTTCTTCAGGATGTCCAAGCCTGCCTAAAGGAATAGCGTTTGCCATGCCCTGCTCGGTAGCCTGTGGATTTGGGGTTGAATTTGTAAATAAATCCACCATATTGGTTTTAGTCCAAGACGGGCAAACCGCATTTACTCTAATGCCATAACGCGCACATTCTAGTGCAGCGGTTTTTGATAGCTGAATTACTCCTGCTTTGCTTGCGCCGTAAGCGGAAAGCTTTGGTGTTCCCACAATACCTGCGACACTGGCAAGATTTATAATACTACCACCCTCCTGTTTCATCGCCGGGATGGCATATTTCATGCCAAGAAAAACCCCTTTGAGGTTTACGTTGAGGGTAATATCCCAATCTTCTTCGCTCAGTTCGGTGATTCGGGCAGGGTTTCGCCCGATTCCAGCATTGTTAACCAGTATATTCAATTTACCGTATGTTTCCAACGCCAGATTAACGCTGGCTTGCACCTGTGCCGCATTGGTAACATCACACACAATCGCAGTTACACTACCACCATCGCTTGCTATTAATCGCTCGGTTTCTCTTAAATCTGCATCAAGCCGGTCTGAAATTACTACGCTTGCACCTTCAGAAGCAAATAACCGCGCAGTAATACGCCCGATTCCGTTACCTGCGCCCGTTATCAAGGCTACTTTCCCTTCTAATCTATCACCCATATAGCTATCCTTTCAAAGTGAAATCGTATTGGGGAAATAATTTTGACGAGATTTTACACCATCCAATCAGATTTAGCTTAGGATAAGGAAGATTTACGAACTGGTTAAACTCAATTGTCAAAAAGCTTGATTCAGTCACATTATCACATTTTGCAGTTACAGAAATCTTGGCTGATTTAGAGTAAAATAGTACCTTATAATGGTCTGTAATTATAGGGTCGAAAAAACATAATCTCTTTACGGTTTTGTTTCATCCAATTGGATCAGTTATGGGTAGTGCAAAGAGTGTGTCTATCAAACGATACAGTCAAAATAAATCTGACTGTATATGGCAGTTCTCAGATTTACTTCAGGCGAAAACGCTTATAACCTTATAACAATGAAAGAAGCTAAAACCTGTTAAGTGAGATTGCACCTAGGGAAAATAATAACTTGAGCAAAAAATCAAACCAAAGTTGGTTTCACCCCGCCTATGCCATTGATTTGGCACGCGAAGTGCTGGATCCGCTTGCTAAATATTACTTCAGACTTCAGCAAGTTGGGTTAGAAGATTTACCCGATCCCAATCAAGGACGTTCGATAATATTTGCAGCTAATCATGCGGGACGTTCTTTTCCTTGGGATGGTATTTTGCTTGATTACGCCGTGAGTATGTACTGGCACGAGCAATTGGGGTTTCCTGTGGAGGAAAAACCTCGCGCTCTGGTTGACCGTCAGGTTACTCTGTTAAAAAGGAATTTTCTTTTCCGCATAGTTAAATGGTGGTATAGAGTAGGCTGTGTAGATGCAACTGCTCGAAACTTTGTAAATCTGTTAAAACAAGGCAAACACGTAATTATTTTTCCAGAGGGCGTACCGGGCATAGCGCGTGATTTCAAGGATCGCTACAAGCTCATGCCGTTTAAAACGCCTATGTTGCGCCTTGCTACCAAACATAATGCTTATATTATACCGGTAACTATTGTTGGCTCTGAATATTTTCACCCATACGCAAATAGGAATCGTTTGTTTGATATAATTGCTCGCTTGCTTAAATTACCCTACCTGCATTTAAGCCCTATAATTTTCTTTCTTTTGGTTTTCCCTTTTATGTATTATGGGGTGTTGCCTGCTCCCGTTACAATACATTTCGGCAAACCAATCGAACCTTCCGAACTAATTGATGAAGGAATGGATTGGGATACTGCTACCGAAAGATTCCGAGCAATTGTACAGAAGCAGCTCGAAGAGGATAGAAAAAAATATGACAGGGGGAATGATTTTAAGGGTTTAATTTCTTCACTGAAGCGTGCGCCTGAGCCATTTTGGAAATTGCTTCCATTATATTGGCCTCACCGCTTTATCAAGCATGCCCGTAAATATACACCTGAAATCTTCCAGACCCTGCCTAACCCTTGGTGGTTCTGGATTCCGATACTCGGTTTGTATGACCCATCGGTGTTGCGAAAGAAAAAGCATTCTGAAAGTGAACAGGAAAAAAGCTAGAAAGCCTGTTGCGGGCTTTCGCAATCTTCAACTAGAAATTAATTAGAATCGACTCGCCAAAAGTATGAACTATAGATATAATAGATAAACCCAATGTGCTATTTGCTAATGACATTACTAAAATATAATATATAGATAATTTTGTCATTCCTCATTTTGCAACGAAGCAAGAGTTTCCTGGCTGCTCAGGGTTTAGTTCATAGCCGATGCTTTTCAAGATCGACCATACTACTTTGCTCATCGATAAGAGCCTATTCCATATGTAAGTAAATATTTTATATTTTGCAACTATTTGAACCGCGCTAATTCGGAACATTTCCTCTTAGGAAGGTTCTGTATGCAGTTCATTGTTTATTGCTCTTATATAGGAAATTGCCGTTCTAAGAGCAACGAATTGGGTCATCAGTTCATTTTTCAGGAGGGGGTAACTATGTCAGAGACTGCAATTGTTTTGAATGATAATTCCGCAGTAGTAAAAAGTGCCGAAAGTAAAGGATTTAAAGCTGGTCTGGAAGGAATTGTTGCGGCTACTACCACACTAAGCAAAGTTGATGGAACAGCAGGACGACTGATTTATCGAGGTTATGACGTTCAAGACCTTGCACGTAATGCCATATATGAAGAAGTGGTTTATTTACTTTGGTATGGTCGTTTGCCAAATCCTACAGAATTGGAGGAGCTTCAGGAAAAGTTGGCTGCCGAACGAACTTTACCAGCATCGGTATTGACAACCCTGCGGGGCTTACCTGCAACCACTCAACCAATGGATGCGTTACGCACTGCTGTATCTGCTTGGTCGGCTTCCTCAATTGAAGGTGCGCCAAGTCTGGATCAAGCTTTTGCGCTGGTTAGTAGAATGCCCGTTTTCTTGGCGGCATTTCACCGTTTGCGGCAAGGACTTGAACCACTCGAATCGATTCCTGAACTCAGCCATGCTGCAAATTATCTTTACCTATTAACCGGAAATATCCCTTCTGCAAATCATGTAAAGGCAATGAACGCTTATTTAGTGCTATTGTCGGATCATGGGATGAACGCTTCTACTTTTGCTGCGCGAGTAGTTTCCAGCACAGAGTCGGATATGGGTTCGGCTCTGGTAGCAGCAATCGGGGCGTTAAAGGGACCCTTGCATGGAGGTGCGCCCTCAAAAGTTAAGGATATGCTACTGGCAATCGGTTCGCCAGATAATGCCGAAGCTTGGCTACGAGATGCACTTTCGCATAATGTCCGCCTTATGGGCTTTGGTCATCGCATATACAAAACCGAAGACCCGCGTTCTTTACCATTGCAAGAACTTGCAAAACTTGCTAACCCTGAAGTATATGAACTGGCTCATCATGTGGAGGAAACAGCGCTTTTACTGCTGGAAGAATATAAACCCGGTCATAACCTTTATACCAATGTAGAATTCTATTCGGCAGTTCTTTTAGATTCTTTGAACTTACCGGGTGATTTATTTACCCCTACTTTTGCGGTAGGACGCTCAGCCGGATGGTCTGCACATGTGCTGGAGCAGATGGTTAACAACCGACTTATCCGTCCGGCAGCCGAATATAAGGGTCAAATAGATCTTGTTTTTGTTTCAATTGACCAGCGTTAAATCAGTTGATGTAGCAAGTAACTATGAAATTTGGGGGGATTTTAGGTCAGTAAATTACTGATAATCACACATAAAGGAGCAGAAATTGAGCTATAACGTAACCCTAATACCCGGAGATGGTATTGGTCCAGAGGTTACCGAAGCAACTCGCAGAGTGCTGGATGCTACCGGGCTGGAATTTAACTGGGAAGTAAAAAATGCTGGGGGCGAGGAACTAGAGCGTAGTGGTAGTTTATTGCCGGAAGGAACTCTTGAGTCGGTTCGTAGAAACAAAGTAGCTATAAAAGGACCAATAACTACGCCAATCGGTAAAGGTTTCAGAAGTATAAATGTAGCTTTGCGCCAAAGCCTTGATTTATACTCCTGCGTTCGCCCTTGCAAGTTTTATAAGGGTGTAAACAGCCGTTATGATTCTGTTGACCTCGTGTTTGTGCGCGAAAATATGGAGGATCTCTACGCTGGAGTAGAATATAGGGAAAATCAGCCTGAAACAAAAAGGTTGATTACCGAGATGAAAAAGGATTTTGGAAGCAAACTCAGAGACGATATGGCGCTCAGCATAAAAACTGCAAGCGCGTATGGCACTCGGCGTATTGTTAAGTACGCTTTTGAATACGCCCGCGACAACAACCGCCGCAAGGTCACGGTGGTGCATAAAGCCAATATCATGAAGTTCACCGATGGCTTGTTTCTGGATACTGCCCGTGAAATTTCAAAAGAGTATCCCGACATTGAATTCTCAGAAGTGATTGTAGATGCAATTACTATGCATTTGGTGCAATACCCAGAGGATTACGATGTGCTGGTGCTGCCTAACCTATACGGTGATATTTTATCGGATTTGGGGGCAGGTTTGATTGGCGGCCCGGGTATGGCTCCCGGTGGTAATATTGGCGATGAATTTGCCGTTTTTGAAGCTACTCACGGTAGCGCACCTCAGATAGCAGGTCAAAACATAGCCAACCCTCTGGCAATGATTCTTTCCGGTTTGATGATGTTGCGCCATCTTAGAGAGTTTGACGCTGCCAAAAGATTGGAAAAAGCTATCGCGGCAGTAATCGAAGAAGGCAATAAAGTAACAATTGATATGAAGCACGATCGCAATGCCCATGACGCTGTAGGCACGCAAGAAGCAGCAGATGCCATCATAGGTAAGTTGCAAACGCTTTAGTTATTTTCTCAAGATTCTTGGATTTCAGGCAAGGGGCATACACCCCTTAGGGCTGTTGCATAGTCAGTATTTATATATTCAACGGCTCCCCAAACCACCAGAAAATCGTTTTTGTAGGGGCGGTTCGTACCCACTACGGGGCACAGGCGAACCGCCCTCCTTTTATTGCCACATCACCCACAAAAAACACCACCAAACGAGGGCGCATCGCGATACGCCCCTACCAATTCGAACCTATTTCTTTGTCAAACCCCCTATAAAAAAGGTTTTATAGGGGACAATTCCTTTCTTGCAACAGCCCTGATACACCCCTTGTCTTTATTGACAATTCCATTTTCCAATGTTACATTTCTGCTTCGGGAAACTGCTATTCCAACTCCTGTTTCTCCCATTGTACTTTATAGTATTCTCAAAAAAACATACAAGAAAACGGATGAAATTATGAGTGAGATTAATTTTTTACCGGGTATTAATTATCAATGTATTAGCACCGATAGACTCGAAGTTGCCTATCTTGAGGCTGGCAAGGCTAATAAAACACCGGTTGTTCTGATTCATGGAAATGTTTCATGCAACCTGTTTTTTGAGCATTTGATGCTCGCTCTGGCAAATACCGGGGAGTATCATGTTTATGCCCCCGATTTGCGGGGTTACGGTAAGACCCAGACTTTGCCGGTGGATGCTACTAGAGGTATGAAAGATTACGCGGACGATGTGTATAGCTTTGTCACCGCTCTTAACCTTCCTCCTTTCCATTTGCTTGGTTGGTCATTAGGTGGCAACGTAGTGATGGAATACGCCATAGACCATTCAGATACCTTGCGTTCTTTAATATTGGAAGCTGCAAGCTCACCTTTTGGGTTTGGCGGTTGTCAGGGGCTTGACGGTAAACCTCATTTTGCCGATTTCGCCGGTTCGGGGGGTGGCACTGCCAACCCTGATTTTGTAACACGCCTTAAGAATCAGGATAGAGGCGATGCTGCGCCCAATTCACCCCGCAACGTTATGAATGCCTTTTATTTCAAGCCCCCTTTTAAAGTTGCATCGGATATAGAAGAAAAATATGTCACTGCTATGCTTTCCACCTATGTGTCGGATGGCAATTATCCCGGTGACCTAACTAATTCCGAGAATTGGCCTACTGTTGCGCCCGGTATGCTTGGGGTGAATAATGCCCTTTCCCCCAAATATATGAACCAGTCTAGTTTTACCAATATAAGCGTCAAACCCGGTATCTTATGGATACGGGGAGATAGTGACCAGATTGTTGCCGATAATTCTTTGTTTGATTTTGGCACTTTAGGAATGTTGGGTGCAGTTCCGGGATGGCCCGGTATGGAGGTTTACCCTCCTCAGCCAATGGTTTCACAACTTCGTAGTATGCTAGATACTTACAAGGCTAACGGTGGTAGCTATGAGGAAATTGTGCTGGCAGATTGCGGGCATAGCCCACATATAGAGAAATCCGAAGAATTTAGTACCAAACTTCTTGATTTTCTACGCCTTCATTAAAAGTAGGTCTAGGAGAGGCAAATTTGCGCTTCTCCTCTTTAATTGGTTGTACAAACGTTTATCAAGCCGCTTACCGCTTTATCATAGGAGATATAAAATGAAGCGAGACCTGTTCAATGCGGAACATGAGATGTTTCGAGCCTCTGTCCGACGTTTTGTCGAGAAAGAAATGGTTCCCAATTTTGAGCAATGGGAGAAAGACGGCATTGTTTCAAGGGAGCTATGGTTGAAAGCTGGTCAGCAAGGATTTCTTGGCATGGAAGTACCGGAAGAATACGGTGGAGTCGGACTTCACGATTTCTGCTATAACGCCATTCTTAGCGAAGAAACCATTTACGGTGGAGTATTGAGCGCAGGTGCTGGCTTTACTTTACATAATGACGTTGTATTGCCCTATTTCCTGAAATATACTACTCCAGAACAAAAACACCGCTGGCTTCCTAAAATATGCACTGGGGAGTATATCACTGCTATTGCTATGACCGAACCTAATACCGGGAGTGATTTAAGCGCAATTCGCAGTGCTGCTATTCGGCAAGGTGACTATTATCTACTCAACGGGCAAAAGACCTTTATTACCAATGGAATTATGAGTGATTTGGTAGTAGTGGCAGCAAAGACAGACCCCAAAGAACGCCACAAAGGTATCAGTTTGCTGGTGGTGGAGCGCGGGATGGAAGGCTTCTCTCGTGGGCGCAAACTGGAAAAGATGGGCTTGAAAGCGCAAGATACCGCCGAGCTAATCTTTGAGGATGTGAAAGTGCCGGTTGCCAATTTGCTCGGAGATGAGGGCAAAGGGTTCTATTATCTGATGCAAATGTTGGCGCAGGAACGCCTGAGTGTGGCAGTTTCCGCGATGGCAGCCAGTGAGAAAGCTTTGGAAATAACAGTCGAGTATTGCAAGGAACGCACCGCTTTTGGGCAGCCCATCGGCAATTTTCAAAATTCACGCTTTAAATTGGCGGAGATGAAAACAGAAATCGAAATTGGGCGTGTTTTCGTTGATCGCTGTATTACTGAACTGAACTCCGGTAGCCTGACTCCCGAAACGGCGGCAATGGCGAAATGGTGGGCAAGCGATTTGCAAAAGCGAGTAGCCGACCAATGCGTACAACTTCACGGTGGTTATGGTTATATGCTGGAATATCCGATTACGCGCTTGTACTTGGATGCGCGGGTGCAGAGCATTTACGCCGGAACTAATGAAATTATGAAGGAAATAATCGGACGCTCGATGGGATTTTAGTAACTTTTTACAAAGAAGGGCGCTACTTGTACAAGCGTCCTTCTTGCTTTGCCCAATAGCTTTGGATAGCTACACAAGCTTTCGCCTACCTCTACGCTTGTTTTAGGCAGATCCCAAAAATGCAGAGTTATTACATATAAAAGCTCTTGCGCTTTAAAGTTAGTAGAGTATTCCTCTTGGGATTCACCCCCCCCAAAATAGGCACTCCCTAAATCCATAATAATAGCTGGATTTTAGTGTTTGTAGCTTATCATACAGTAAAACGTAGTATTTAATCTAAACTACTTAATTAATATTTAATGAATCCTTTATGTAATATGTAAGGATTTGCTCCGCTCAATCGATTCCAGTTGCTATAGATTCCAAATTAGATTGAAACGATCCATGAAGGAGGAGATTAAGTTGAGGAGTAAAAATGTTTTCGCTAAGAAATCGCGCCATCTAAGGCTAGGCGCAACAATATTTCTGTTAGCAGGGTTACTTTTATCGGCTTGCGGGGATAACACTGCTACGCCTGTTCCCGCTACTACTACCGCCGCTGCCACTACCGCTGCCACCCTTGCGCCAAACCAGACGGTAGGACCCGCGGTTGTGAATACTGCTGCTACTACAACTGCCGCCGCTACTACGGCTGCTGCTACTTCTGCTGCTGCTGCTACTACGGCTGCTGCTACTTCTGCGAAAAGCGACCACCCCGGTTTATTGCGGGAAGCAAACATGTATGCGAATCCGGCAAGTTTAGACCCGGTCGGTTCCGGCACTACCCGTCAGATTATGGTAAATATTTTTGGCGGCTTGGTGACAAATAATTCCAAAGGCGAAATTCTGGCGCTGGCTGCTGAGAAATGGCAGATTTCAACTGATGGGAAGGTTTACACCTTTACCCTACGTAAAGACTTGAAATTTCAGAATGGAAACCCGGTGAAAGCCTCAGATGTAGTCTGGAGTCTTACCCGCAGTCTTGACCCCAAACTCAAAGCTGCCGCTGCGGTAAATCTAACTGATATTGCCGGAGCAGAGGACTATTATACTGCTAAAGCTACCGAGATTAGCGGTCTTAAGGCGTTGGATGACAGCAATGTTCAGATTACCCTGAACAAGGTTGCACCCTATTTCCTTTCCAAGCTGGCGTTACCGATTGCTTCAATTATTGATCGTACTGAAGTCGAAAAGAACGAACGCTGGTGGGAAAAACATACCGCCTCAATTGGTCCTTTCATTCTGAAAGAATGGAAGAAAAGCCAAAGCATCTATCTGTCGGCTAATCCTAATTACGTTTTTGGAAAGCCTAAAACTGATGTCGAAATGCTCTATGTCACTGATGCTCAAGCCCGTTTAGCGATGTTTGCCAAAGGCGATGTGGATATTGTGTGGAGCGTAGGCGATACGATTTTTGATCAAATCAAGGAAGACCCAGAACTTTCTAAGTTCCTGATTCAACCCAAAGAATTGACCTATACTGCATATCCGTTGATACTCAACCCGAAGGCTTATCCACCGTTTCAGGATGTCCGAGTACGACAAGCGGTAGCAATGTCCATTGATCGCAAGACCTTGATTGACAAGGTTTTTACCAGTTGCAAATTACCGGATAGTATTATCCCACCCGGCACAATACCGGGTTACCCGACAACCGTAAAGGCGCTGGAATATAACCCGACAAAAGCCAAGCAATTGCTGGCAGATGCTGGTTTCCCCGGTGGTCAAAACTTGCCGGAGTTCTCAATTGTACAGGCTGGTACGGGTAGTAGTTCGGCTTATATGGAGTTTTTCCAGAGCCAGATTAATACAAATCTAGGTATGAAAGTTAAATTGGAGGTAATGGAGCGCAGCAAGTTTGTTGCCGAAGAACGAAAGAAGACTAGCCTAGCCTCTTTCTATGACCGGGTGGTAGCGGATTACCTTGATCCGCAAAGTCTGCTGACCATCCCGCTACATTCAAAATCATCTTCTAACATCTTTGGTTATGAGAGCGCTACATTCGACAAACTGGTTGAAGCAGCCGATGCAGAATTGAATGCCACCAAACGGTATGAGCTATATGCTCAGGCTGAACAAGTGGCGGTTAACGATGCGGTGTTTGTGCCAATCTGCCAGATTTATACCCGGTTGGTAGCCAAGCCCTATGTTAGCGGCTATCAGTTTAGCCCAATAGGTATTTTGCCCTACGATCAGGTCGAAGTAAAGTAATTTAATTGCGGCAAGTCTTTTAATAGGTTTGCCGCCTTTTCACATCAGGCTTAAACAGATGCGAATGATTTTACGGCGAGCGATTGGCGCACTCCCTCTAGCTTTAGTAGCAGTGATTATTACTTTTGTGCTGGGGCGGATTGCGCCGGGCGACCCTGTGAGCGCGATGTTGGAAAACGGAGCCAGCCAGACTGTGGTAGATAGTATTCTTATCCACTACGGGCTTGACAAGCCTATACTTGAGCAACTCTGGATATACTTCGGCGAGCTTTTACATGGCAATCTGGGGTATAGCTACAGCCGCGGTGGGATTCCGGTTATCGAGATTATCGGCGATAGTTGGCTGGTAAGCTTGCAACTGGGTGCGCTTTCGATGCTCCTTATGCTAGGTTTGGGTATTCCCCTTGGTATAATCGCTGCCGCTTATCGCAGTCGTACACTCGATTGGGTGGTACGCGGTTTTGTGGTTTTGGGAACCAGTGTCCCTTCTTTTGTAATTGCTTATGTTGGAATCTGGTGGCTAGGGGTTCAGCTTAAGGCATTACCGATAGGGGGATGGGGTTCGTGGGAGCAAGCTATCCTACCCACGATTGTACTAGGTTTACCCGGCGCTGCCTATCTTACCCGGCAAACACGTTCTGCCCTTCTGGATGCACTTTCGCAAGATTATATACGCACCGCTAAAGCCAAAGGTTTGAGCCAAATAACAATAATGACCCGTCACGCCCTCCGTAACTCACTACTGCCGGTGGTAACTATGGTTGGACCTGTTCTGGGAACTGCGGTTGGTGGATTCTTTATTGTAGAAAATATCTTTTCAATTCCGGGGATGGGTCGTCTTTCGGTGCAAGCGGTTTACAGCCGAGACTATCCTTTATTGCAAGCGATTGTACTTTTATTGGTTTTCAGTTTTGTTTGTGCCAATTTACTGGTTGATATTGCTTATCTTTAGATTGACCCGCGTATTCATCACCGGAAAGCAAGTCGGGCGCATTAAATATGGATACATTAAATCAGGTGGATTTTGAAAACGAACCGTTAATTGACACCTTTGTACATGAAGAAGCCCGCGTAAGTGCCTCAACTTCCAATGTTATGGCAGGTTCGTGTCCGGTAATTCGTGAGGAGAAAACCCGTCCGCGTGGTCGTCCCGGCGTTCTAAAGCGTTTGTTACGCGACAAAGTAGCACTGGTATGTATCACATATTTGGGCTTACTGGGTATATTGGCGTTGCTTGCTCCGTTACTTGCACCCTATGACTACAAGTTCCAAGACCTTGCCCATGTGCGTGAAACACCTTCTTCGCTGCATTGGTTTGGCACCGACCAATTAGGACGTGATATTTTCTCCCGAATACTGTACGGCGCTCGTATTTCCCTAGCAATCGGTATTTCAGTCATGCTGGTGGAAACCGCTGTCGGTGTACTTCTGGGTTTGCTTTCCGGTTATCTGGGGGGTTGGGTTGAAACTGGAGTAATGCGCCTAGCCGATTTGACCTACGCTTTCCCCGGTCTGTTGTTGGCTATTTTGTTGGTTGGCATGCTCGGTCGTGATTTGTTCTGGCTTTTTGCGGCGTTTGTGATACTGGGCTGGCCTAATATCGCTCGAATGGTACGTTCGCAGGTATTGACTTTGCGTGAGCGTGATTATGTACATGCTAGTATTGTTTCGGGGGCGGGCTTTGGATGGATTGTCAGGCATCACATATTGCCGAACTGTGCCAGCGTGATAATTATATCAGCCTCAACCAGTGTAGGTGGTATCATGCTGGCGGAAGCGGGTTTATCATTTGTGGGTTTGGGGGTACAACCGCCATACCCAAGTTTGGGTAGTATGATTAGTGAACTGGCGCAATTGATTAAATCTAGACCACTTTTGATGTTTTTCCCCAGCCTGACTCTCTCACTGGCAATTATGTCATTAAACCTGTTGGGAGATGCGCTACGTGATGCTTTTGACCCAACCCTATCAAGGTAATAGATTCGGGTTTTAACTTTTCAATTCCGATTCCACAACTTCGCTTTTGAACATACAGGCGCGTTTTGCAAATTTGCAACGCCTTTTTGGCAGGAATAAAACCACTTGGTATAATCCTCTGGTATTATGGAGAAATCATTTTTGAATCCCGCAAAATTATAGGAAAATAGGAGCGTACTCAGTGTCGGAACTTGCCACGAAACGAGCTATTGAAAAAAAACCTAATGTTCTAGCTACGTGGTCATGGGCAACTTATGACCTTGCAAATACAATCTACAGCGCGTCAATTATCAGCATTTATTTTCCTGCTTGGGTAAAAAATGAGCTAAAAATAGAAGATATTTGGTATGCCTTGCCAATGTCTATCTCAATGTTGATTGTCGGCATCTTTAGCCCATTATTGGGCGCACTTTCAGATCGAGGCGGCAATCGCATGAAATGGTTGGGGGGCGCGACTATTTTAAGTATCGGCGCTCTTTTTCTTATGGGCGTAGCACCCGCATTAGGGGCTGGTGTGGCGGTGTCACTTGGTTCAGGCATACTCTTTTTCATTATCGCCAACGTGGGCTATCAATCCGCTCTGATGTTTTACGACTCGCTTTTACCATCGGTTAGCTCTATCAGTAATTGGGGTAAAGTATCGGGTTTGGGCGTAGGCTTGGGATATTTTGGCGGGATTATCGGCTTTCTAGGCGTGGGTTATCTGGGAGATATGCTTTACGGCACTGGCGCGTTGTCCGGCGACAATCCCAAAAACTCCTATTCATTTTTTATAGCGGCAGTTCTCTATCTGTTATTCTCTATCCCCTGCTTTATCTTTGTACGCGAAAAGCATTATAAGGTTGAGCATAAAGCAACAAAACTAACTTTTACTTCTACCATTACGCAAACGCTGCGAACCTTAAAGCAATCTATGCTTTATCCGGGACTATTTGTATTTCTAGTTGCCAATTTCTTTTATTCCGATGCGCTCAATACGGTTATTACTGCAATGGGTATTTATTCAACCGAGGTGATTGGGTTCAGCCCTAGCCAGCGAAACGGCTTTCTGGCTTTTGCCACTATTTTTGCGGTGGTAGGCTCAATAATATTTGGCTTTCTGTCGGATAAAATCGGCTCCAAACAAGCCTTGAATATATCGTTGTCAATCTGGGTAGTAGTTTTAATCATCGCAATAGCTACACCACCGCGAGATTTTTTCTTCTGGATTGGCGGACCCTTGGCGGGGATTGCGCTAGGTAGCACATGGGTTTCGGCGCGTACCCTGATGATAGAGCTAACACCTCCGGAGAGATTGGGCGAATTTATGGGTCTTTACAACCTTACCGGAAAATTTGCAGCGGTGCTTGGTCCGGCGTTATGGGGCAGCACCTTACTTCTATTCAATCCTAATGATCCAAAAGTAGGTAATCTTGGATACCAACTTGCGGTTGGCACGCTGCTGGCAGTAGTGATAATTGGCTTTATAATACACCAATTTGTGCCTGTCCCAAGCAAAGAGGCTCGAAAATCATATAGCCGGGCAGAAGTGGAACAGGGATAAGAGAGCAACCCAAAAAGACCTAGTGCAAAGCATAAACTATGTTACAGCTTTTCAGAGTCTATTCCCAACTCCCGCAGCTTTGCCCAGCCGTTCTCTCTCGGCGTGTTGCAAAGCTGCTTCAGCGCGTTGGTACTTCGCCTTCTGCCCGTCTCGCTTCATTTGCTTTTCGGCTTCCTCCGATTCCCCTACGAAGAGGGGTTAAGTTGGCACACCCGGTTGAGCTTAAATACCGGGGCAGCCATTTTTACACTCGATTGCCCTATACAGAAACGTTAAGACGTAATAGCTTACAGTTGCCGCAATGCTAGGATCAAGTATAAAAAGCATCAGAATGAAGGCGAGTATGAGAGAAATCAAACAGCCGGAAGATGGGCGGGATTCATTTCTCTCCATTCTCCCCATGTTACGATCCTGCATTTTTTTGCATCCTTTCTGCTAAGGCAAGCCTAATAAACCGGTAAAAAGATTAGCCCGGATAGTAAGAAAATTAAGTTGGCTAGTGGTGAAAATTCCCAGTTAAGGCTAGTTCAGGAAATTGTGCTAACTTCCCCGTTTATATATCTTCAACTTGAAAACTTTGTGCCAAAATTGCTTAAAATTGCCTGCAAAATCCTAATACCGTTGGTATTCAGACGCAAAGCAACACAAAGCATGCGCTTGAAACAAAGCACAATTAGCCAATTATTAGATTAAAGTTCTCGTTAAAATTAAAATTTCTGGATTAATTACCGGATGTAATAGGCTGAACGGAAACAGGTAAAGTCAACCAATTTGACCGGCTTTTCGATATAACCCCACAATCGCATTGCTAAAAGCGATTCAAGATATTTGTTTGTATTACCGAAATGGGTCAAAGTAGTTTCCTTCCTGCCTAAAGAGGTGTTGGAAAATACAAAAAGGCATACATTTTTAGCCGACTAACCTCGTTTGATTAGCCGAGTGTAGTATATAATAGCCCCGGCATTCTGTCAAGCCCTTTTAAAGCTTTTTCAAGATACCGGAGCTTTAGTTAAATCTTTAGTAAAATTCTTGTCAGGGCGCGGGTTGTATCGCTACACCAGGCGCAATATAACTCTTCTTCCAATCCTCAAGAGCAGGAGCTTTCCCTTCATTTAGGCGTTGCTGCCATGCTGCATCAGTTAAACGTTCGTTAGGTTTAACTGTAAACTCGTATTGGCTATACACTGCCCCTTTGGTCAATATGACTTTACCGTTTATCGGCACAACCACATAAATAAGATTTACACGCCCTGTAGCTTCGGTCAATACCTCCTGCAACCCGGTAGCAACATCGGCTACTAATGCCGCATCCTGCTTGTCAATATACTTGCGTCCGGTAGCATCGGCATCGGCGGCTTCCAGTGTATAACTCTCAATAGTAGCGCCCCAATACGCGATAAAGATAACTTCATCATTGGTAAGCTTCTGGTTGGTTAGCTCTTTCTCGGCAATAGTCTTGAGAGTCAGGGCAGTTTTTTCCAACCGCTGCAACACATCCGCATTGGACTTATCAATCAGGTTGCGTTGCTCAAGCCCGGTGCGGGTGAGTTGTGCCAACGCCGCCATACGCGCATAGAAAGCTGGTTCAGTCTCTACAAAGCCAGTTGGTAAATCTTCCGGACCGCCCCCACGTTCCGCATAAACTTGCTTTGCGTAGAGGATAGTATCGTGCTTTAATTCCGTCCAACTTGCCAACCCCGTAACAAGCTGCTTGCGCTGCCACAACTCGTTTTGCATATATTTTGGATAGCCAGTCCCGCGCTTTTCGACCAAAGGCTTGAGATTATACAGCCAACCCCAATAAAGATTCTGAGTCCATGTATCGTTGCTGATAGCGGCAACTTGCGTTTTTACCTTGTCCAACTGGGTAGAGAAATTGGCAAAATTGGTTTCGCCTGCTTGCTGCAAAAGCTTCTGCGCTTGCTCGCTACCGAAAGCGGCGAACACATCCAAGCCCTTTGGCAAATCACGCGGTTTTTCCAAAGTGCCTACCCTTCGCCAAATAAGGTTCTGGAAAATATAAGCATCCAGCGTAAAGCGTTGCCCCATCAAACGCATACCCTTAATCTGGGTTTCCTGCGATTCGGTTATCAGCGTGTACATCGAATTAATCTTGGGAGGCGGCAGCGTATCCGCCGATTTTTTGAACTGCGCGAACTTTGTAGCATCGGCAAACGTCTTTAAGTCTTTTAAACTGCTCTCACTCCAAATTGCAGTTGCCAGATTGGCATAATCCAAATAGGTTAGGTCATCCGAAGAACCCACAAAAAAAGCGGTTGGCTCATAAATCAGTAGCCAAAGGTCTCTCGCCTTCTGATTACCAAACTTACCGTTTAGAATTGCCTGTGATAGCAGCAAAGCGGATTGAGTTTCACTGTCATTCTTGAGCCTGAAATTCATGCGCCCAATCCACATCATCCCCCTGAAATAATTCTTCAACTCCTCCGAAATAGTGTAATGTCCACGAGGGATATACTGGCTGTAATCTTCTTGATAGTCACTACCCATAATAGGGCTGAGCGCAAACCCGCCTGTCCCGTCAATCAGCTTCATTTCGGCATCCACCAATTTAGCGGCAGAATCAGGAAGCGAATTCAAAGCCGCTTTGGGTTCTGCCAGTTTACGAGCTACCGCCGTAAAAGCCACGTTGCGAGTTACCGCCCCTTCCAACGCCGTACCCTTGAGGTCATTGTACTGCGCCAGCGAGGCATCATATAGCGCGGTGGTAAGCCCGATTAGGTCTTTAATCAAAAAGTTTCGCTCGGTATCGCGCAACAGCTTATCAAACAGCAAATGATAAACATGCGCCACGCTGTCGGTAGAGATATAAGTTGGAATCTGGTCATAGCGGAAACTTTCGTATGCTTGGAAAAATTGCTTGAATTGAGCCGGTTCCACTGCAAAATAATTCTGCTCAATCAGCTTCTTCTGAGCATCACTCAGCTTAAAGTCCGCAATGTTAGTCACATTCGATAACCCGGAACTTACACTATACGCAGGAAAGTTCGGTTTAATGGTCGAGGGTTGTTCTTTGTAAGCGGCAAAATTCGGGTTATAGCGTTGAACCACAACCGGAGTAGCCGCAGCGGTGGTGGTAGTTGCAACGGTTGTGAGTTGACTTGGAGTTGTAGCTTGCGTTGTGGCAGCAGCAGTCGTCTCAGTGGTAACCGCCGCAGTGGTAGGAGTGGGCGTTTTGTTAAATAGAAACGAAAGACCCGCCCCGGTTTGGCTTGCACCCGCTGAGGTAGGGGTAGCATCACCGCAAGCCGCCAGCAGCAAATTCAGCAGCAAAGCTACCAACCCAAATAAACCGTAAAGTTTTAGCAATCTGTTTCGGTCACTCATAAGCATCTGTTCCTTTCAATTATGCCTGTAATACACATAAGGCTGACCCAGAAGCGTAGATAAAGCCGTAAAGTTACCGACTTCACTTCGATATAGCAACTCATAACCCCAACCCATCCAACGCCAAATTGTAAGATAACGCGCCGGAGTAGTGCGTTCATCCGAATAATTCCCCTCAAGCGCTACCAGTTCGTTTCCGCCATCGTCGGCAAGGTCAGCCAGCGCAAATTCCCTGATAGGGTCTGCCAACGCGGAGCCTGCCCAAACAGGGCGAAAAGCATCCCTTCTCCAGCCGTAAACAAACGGGTGGCTGCGATATTGCCCTACATCATCCCATCCATCGTTTTTCCACATGCTGAACATCAATTCAGGTCTGCCATCCTCGTCCGCATCTCCAAAATCAAAATGTTCAACTTGCCAGCCCGCTTTGCTTTCCCAAATCAATTTCCAGCCTGAGATATTCAAACCAAACCGCCACACCCGTAGCGTGCCATTCTTCAACTCAAGCCGTTCGTCCGTTTGCAATTCCTTGCTGAAATCCTCAACGGCGCGTCCGGTGGTATAACCGCCCTTGTCTGCCACAATATCCCTGACTTGAACGGTTCTTGAAACGGGCAAACTCGCCTTATCGGCTGTAGAATCACGCATATAGGCAAGCGCGGGAGCAGTTCGCCACTCGCTGCCATTCCAGAACGCCACTTCGGTAAGCGGCAAGTTAAGCGAATGTGCCGAAAAAGCCGTAAAAGTTGGTTCAAGCTCACTCGGTTTATAGTAATCCGGGCGGTTTGCTTCTATCTTAAGTGGAACAGCAGACACAGCGGATACTCCCCGCTTATCCAACTTTATGTAAAGTCCTGCGCTTTGGCGGGTTTCGGGCGGAAAACGACTGTCAAACACAAAGTTGCCGAGACTATATGCCACAAAAGTATGCGTAATAACCTCAAAATCGCCAACCACATGCGAATGTGCGCCTATAATAAGGTCTGCCCCTGCTTCAGAAGCCTGTGCAGCAAAATCGCGTTGGGTTGTAGAAGCCGACGAATTATACTCATCGCCCCAATGCAAAGCTACAATTACCACGTCAGCCTGTGTACGCGCTTCTTTAATAGCACCAAGTATCTTTTGCGGTTCAAGCAATGCCACCGGAGAATTAGATGCTTGTAGCCCATCCAGCCCGGTAGGATAAACCGAAGTAGCAGCAATAAACGCCAGCCTCAAACCGTTCCGCTCCATATACACAGTCTGATTTGCCGTTGCGGCATCCTCACCTGCTCCAACATACGCCACCCCCGCAGACTTTAAGCTGTTAATAGTATCTTGCAGACCCGCCCTTCCATAATCAAGGCTGTGATTATTGGCAAGCGTGACAATATCAAAGCCGTTTCGTTTTAATGCGCCCGCAGATTCAGAATCAGCCGGGAAAAGATAGCCACCTGAACTAGCATTTGAACGGTTCTCAGGCGCAACTATAGGCGACTCAAGGTTGCCAAAAACCAAATCAACGCCCTTCCTCAGCTTTGGCATAACCGCAAAGGGATAGTCGCTTTTCTCAGGCGATATTGCAGAAGATAATGCCACATCCCTGCCCAACATCACATCCCCCACCGCTAACAAAGTGACTTGAGCATCAGGCTGAGGTAATAGCGGTTCAGCATGGGCTTTTGGATGGTACGCGCTAAACCATAAAGCAATCCCTGCCAACAAGTACAACAGCAGCGATGCAAAACCTATTCCTGCTTTTTTCAGAATATCATTACGCATAATACTCATAAATCCCGGCGTAGTTGTTAATTCACGCTCTTATGTCTATCTTACATCAATAAAAACGAAATCTTCAATTATCCTTGTGCGCCAATCCGGCATTGGTTTTCAACTACACCGTATCGCCTTGAATATACATTCCATCGAACAAACGATTTTTCAAATATTGCTCGGCAACCTTAAAAGGTTCGCGCATACGCTCTTGCTCTTTCGATTCTTCTTTAACCCATAGCCAATAGAAGCTGTATTGTTTGGGAAACGAGAAATTTGTTACGGTGAGTTTCTTTTTATGCACCGAATCAGGACGATTTGAATCAGAGGCTGTGCGGAAGGCTTGATACAAATGTGCCTGAAGTATCAACACTCGCCACAAAATCGGCTTTGTTTCAGGGTGGAAATCTTTAAACATTATTCGGAGCGATTCGAATTTTTGGGAAATGCTCGTTTCCCCGCTGGAGAAATCTGTTACAAATTCACTGTAACTTTTGCGGCGCTCTTTACCCAAATTTGGGTCGTACACAATAAAGGCTTCTACAACTTCATCAATCTTGGTGCGATGGATACCTTCGCCCATTCTTCCCGTTCTCTTCCTTTATCGAGTAGCCGATAATCTTCAATCTTTTGTGGTTGGAGGAACATTTTCTTACTACTTGCGGACGATATTCTTTCTTTTTCACTCCAGCTATTTTAGCAAAGAATGCCCTTTTTAGTTCACCAACGGTATCAGACCTGACCCTAGTCTCAGGACATCAGCCAAACTCTGAGAAAGATTGTATAATTGAAAAAGAGAAGGTTTCACCCAAATATAAGGTAAAGTCTGTCTGGCTACTAATTAACCGTGTGGCAGCAACCCTAAACCTTGTATTTCGATCCAAATCCTTAAGGAGTGCTTTAAGTATGGATATACCTGCCCAATCCCCAGTTTCTACCCTTGGACTGTCGGAAGCTGAAGTTGAAATTCGTCGTAAAAACGGTCTTGGGAACAATGTCAAAATCCAAACCAGCCGCACTTACGATCAAATTATCCGCGAAAATGTTTTTACTTTTATCAATAATATTATTTTCATTATCGGAGCACTCCTGCTTTTTGTAGGGCTTATCAACGATGCCATTGTTTCGGTCAGTGTTATTTTAATTAACGTAATAGTTAACGTAATTCAGGAGATAAATGCCAAACGTAAACTTGACCGTATCAGCCTGCTTACCCGTCCTAAAGCAACCGTATTACGGTCAGGGCAGCAAAAAAATATTGATCCTAGTGAAATAGTAATCGGGGATGTTTTGTTACTGACCCCTGGAGACCAGATTGTGGTAGATGGTAGGATGGTGGGAGAAGGCACGCTAGAAGTAGACGAATCACAACTTACCGGCGAATCAGACTTAATCAAAAAGAGAGCCGGAGATAAGGTTTACTCTGGTAGCTTCTGCGTTACTGGTTCGGCTGCTTACGAGACTGAAAAGGTCGGTGGGGATAGCCTAGCCAATCAGATTACCGCAGGCGCCAAAGCCTTTCGCCGGGTGCTGACCCCTTTGCAGATTGAAGTCAACCTAGTAATAAAAATTCTAATAATTTTGGTAGCCCTTTTTACAATTATCCTGATAGCCCAAACCATTTTATTGGAATTGCCTCTGATGGATAGCGTGCGAGTGGCTGCGGTATTGGCTGGGTTGGTGCCAAACGGCTTATTTATGATGATAGCTTTAGCTTATGCCATCGGGGCTGTTCGAATCGCTGGTAAGGGGGCATTAATTCAGCAAGCCAATGCGGTCGAGTCACTAAGTAATGTAGATATTTTATGCCTAGATAAAACCGGCACTTTAACTTCAAATCAAATCCAGCTACATTCACTTTTTCCTTTGGAAGTAAGTGAAACCGAATTAAAGCGCATTGCAGGGATTTATGCTGCCAGTACTCCGGCAGGTAATAAAACCAACGAAGCCATTAAAACGGGGTGTGGCGGTAGCCCTTATCCCTTTCTTGAACATGTGCCTTTTTCCTCAGAACGCAAGTGGAGCGCTTTAGCATTTGAGCAGTCTGAACTTAGGGGCGTGTATGCGCTTGGCGCCCCCGAAAATCTAACCGCTTCTGTAAGCATAACTACTGAAATCCAGTACCTAATTGACACAGGAACCGAGCAGGGGCTTCGGGTATTGCTGTTGGCATACTCTCCCCATCTCTGCCCCCTCTTTGAGAACGGTTCCCCGGTTTTACCTTCTCTCATTCCCCTAGGTGTACTTTGGTTTCACGATATATTGCGGGCTGAAGCCAAAGAGACCCTAGCTGCTTTTGCTGCTGAGGGCATACAGGTAAAAATTATCTCAGGCGATAACCCTCAGACCGTCGCAGCGCTGGCAATCCAAGCGGGACTACCGACGAGTATTAAAACCATTTCAGGTCCCGAACTGGACAATTTAAGCCAATCGCAGCTAAGCGATATAGCCGAGGAAACCACCATTTTTGGGCGCATTCGCCCTCAACAAAAAGAAATTCTGGTAAGCGCCTTACGAAGCCACGGGCATTATGTGGCAATGATTGGGGATGGCGTAAACGATGTTTTGTCCTTAAAAAAAGCTAACCTAGGAATTGCTATGGAAAGTGGTAGCCAGGCTACCCGAAGCGTAGCTGATGTGGTGCTACTGGGGGATTCTTTTGCGGCTTTGCCTCATGCTTTCCGGGAAGGCAACCGTATCCGCAATGGAATGCAGGATATTTTAAAGCTATTTTTGGTGCGGGTACTGTTTGTAACCCTTTTAATAATCTATACCGGTCTTATTCTGGGAATCGAGTTTTTCCCCTTTACACCAACTCAAAGCTCTATTTTTGTTTTACTCACGGTAGGTATTCCGGTTTTTGGACTAGCTCTCTGGGCGCCTTCAGGAACTTCACAGCGGGGTAGCACTATATTTCCCCTCCTCCACTACGTAATCCCAGCCTGTTTTATGCTTAGCCTAGCATCACTAGCCATTTATATTGGCTATTGTTATTTCCAGCTCGAATCAATAGCCGGTGATTTCCAACTACTTGATGTAATCAAATCTGTGGTTCCAGTTGCCCAGAGCGGTCTGGTGACTTTTACCCTGTATTGTGGCTTGCTGCTGGTGATATTTGCCCAACCGCCCCTTAAAATCTTTGTAGGAGGCGATAGACTTAGCGGCGATTGGCGACCTACAATATTAGCAGGGGCAATTCTCGTCGCTTATTTCGTAATAATTTTAGTTGACCCACTTCGTAAGATTTTTAATCTACAAGTTTTACCGTGGGTGGATTATTTGATGCTAGGAGGGTTGGCGGTTCTGTGGGCGGTGATTATGCAAATTATTTGGCGCTACAAATTACTGGATCGCTTCCTGAAAGTTGACCTTAAAGGTCCAACTAAAACCGACTGGCAATAACGATTGGCAGCATACCCGGAAATAACATAACGAACGTTTGCACTCAGAAAGCCCCCGTCTCGACCAGTAATAAATCCATTTATAGCTCAGTTTCATTTGAAATTGCCAATCGTGACGGGCAAATTACATTTCAGGGTAATATTATTATCAATGCAAATTGGGTTCTCCCGCACTTAATGTAAAAGACAGCTATTGAAAAAGTGCCTTCCTGCCCCTATTTCTATAGAAGATGCCATGGTTTTGTAAGCTAAGTTGTAAGGTTACGGCGTTATAATGGCTTACAAAAGTTACTGTAGAAAAAGACTAGGATAAGACATTATGAACTCGCAAAAAAACCTTGATGTGGAAATGCTGAAACAAATCAGACATTATTATCATGATATTAATCAGCCACTAACCACAATAATTCTGCTCTCTGATATGGGAGCCAGTTCTGACGGGTTGACCATACAAGAAGCTAAGGATTTGTATGAAGCGGCACTCAGCTGCCGGGAATTACTTGCAAGCTTCAATGATTATATCGAAACGCTAGATATTGAATAGAATTGCACAACGTTAATTTCCGTTTTATATAGTCCTTTGGGACTGTTTTTGTGCGAATACAGACTTATTAGTTCCCATTCCTAGGGCTGAGAGTTCAGAGCTTGCGTCCGAAATAACATGCCAAAAATGCTATAATACATGCCATAAAATATAACTGAAGAATTGGTGAGCATATTTCTGTTGGTTTGCTCTTGCGTGGCACTGCTCTACATTTTTAGAGGTTAGCTCTTGGAACAACTTTCGAAGGTTCGTGGCAAGCTTTTTATCTCCATGTTATTGGGAATCCTAGTTTGGGTTCTTATTGCCATCATCGGAGATTTAAACAAAACGCTGGATGCACTGAAGCAATTCCAGTGGTGGGTACTGATTCCAATCCTTTTATGCACCTTTACCAATTATGTGATTCGCTTTCTGCGGCAACACTATTATCTTAAAGTGGTGGGCGGCGGTGCGGAAAAAATAACGCCCCTCGAAAGCGCGATTGTCAGCTTTGGCAGCATGTCAATGGCAGTCACCCCCGGCAAATTGGGCGAAGTGCTTAAGAGCTTTCTGATTCAAAGGCTAAACGGCACACCGATAATGGTTACCGCTCCCATTGTAGTAGCCGAACGGTTTAATGATGGACTGGCTATGCTGGTACTCTCCTGTACTGGCTTTTTTGTGTTCGATAATGACATATTCAGGCTGGCAATATTGCTGGTCTTTCTTGGTTCGTTGACGCTATTTCTTTTGGTGCAATGGCGTTGGCTGGCAAACAAGCTTCTGATGGCGTTAGGGCGTATAGGTTTTTTGAGCAAGCGCATCCATCACCTTCAAACCTTCTATGATAGCAGTTACAGGCTGTTCAAGCCGCAAGTGCTGGTAATAGCATTGCTGATGTCAATTGTGGGCTGGTTTGGGGAGTGCTTTGCCTTCTATCTGGTAATGTTGGGGTTGGGGCAAAAGGCGGATTTCGACCTTTTGCTGGCTTGCGTTTTCATCATGGCAGCGGCAAGTTTGGCAGGAACGCTTTCATTTTTGCCGGGCGGTTTGGGCGTAGCAGATGGCTCAATCGGTGGGTTGCTGGCGTTGCTGGTGAAAGGTGTGACAGGCGGGGTTGCTGCCGCCGCAACCTTCCTGATACGCCTTTGCACACTCTGGTTTGGGGTATTGCTGGGAATTGCCATCCTCTTTATTTTTAGAGAACGTTTCCAGAAGCCTCAGAATAAACAAAATGAGTCGCCCGAAACGCCGAGCGCGTTAGAAGCGTTATAAAACGGGCAGGATTGTTCGCGCCTGTGTAATATAAAGTTGAGGTCTTAAGTCTTAATAATGCAAAAATATGAATCATGGGGTCGCTACCCTTCGGCAAAGCCGGAGACAGTAAAGCCTGTTTTCTGGCAAGAAGAAATAGCCAACCTGAATTTTTCCTCTAAATCGCTCTTGCCTTACGGTTTTGGGCGTAGCTATGGCGATAGTTGCTTGAATGAAGGAGGGGTTTTGCTAGATACCTCCGGGCTAAACCGCTTCCTCTGCTTTGATGAAATAAACGGACTTTTGCGCTGTGAGGCAGGCGTTTCGCTGGCAGAAATCCTCGAAGTAATTGTACCAAGAGGCTGGTTTTTACCCGTCACGCCCGGTACTAAATTCGTATCGGTGGGCGGCGCAATCGCTAACGATATACATGGCAAAAACCATCATCGGGGTGGCACTTTCGGGTGCAACGTTACGCAGTTTGAGCTTTTGCGCTCTAACGGTGAGCGTTTCATCTGTTCGCCCACTTCTAACTTAGAATATTTCCAAGCTACCATAGGCGGGCTGGGATTAACAGGTGTAATCTTGTGGGCTGAATTTAAGCTCAAGCCCATCCAAAACGCCATTATTGATGTGGAAGAAATCCGCTTTGAAAATATCGAGGAGTTCTTTGAGATTTCGGCGCAATCTGACCGGGATTTTGAATATACCGTCTCGTGGGTAGATTGCATTGCCACCGGAAAGAATCTTGGGCGTGGCGTATTCATGCGCGGCAACCACAACCAATCCAAATATCAATCCAAAGAGGCAGTAAACAAGAAACTGCCCGGAACAGTGCCGCTAGATGCCCCTGAGTTCCTGCTAAACGGGCTGACCATGAAGGCTTTTAACACTACCTTCTACCATATCCATCTGCAAAAGCGGCGCAATAAAACCGTACCCTATGACCCTTTCTTTTACCCGCTCGATAAAGTTGACCGCTGGAACAAGCTCTACGGTAAACGCGGTTTCCTGCAATACCAATTTGTAATTCCAAGCAGCGACAATCACCTCGCTATCCGTGAGATTCTAGGACGTATCAGCGATTCGGGCGAAGGCTCGTTTTTGGCAGTTCTGAAAGAGTTTGGGCATATAAAATCACCGGGAATACTTTCTTTCCCGCGTCCGGGCGTGACTCTCGCGCTGGATTTCGCCTTTCACGGAGATAAAACTTTGCGACTTCTGGAAGATTTGGATGGCATAGTAAGGCGCAGTGGTGGCGTGGTCTATCCTGCCAAAGATGCCCGGATGAGCGCGGAAAATTTCCAGCAATATTACCCGAATTGGCGAGAGTTTGAGCAGTACATTGACCCTAAATTCTCATCCAGTTTCTGGCGGAGAGTAACCTCCAACGGACATATCAAAGGATAAAGATGAATAAAGTTCTGATATTAGGCGCAACCTCCGCAATTGCCCACGAAACCGCCAAGCTTTTCGCACGTGAGGGCGCACAGCTATTTCTGGTGGGGCGCAACCCTGAAAAGCTTGAAACAGTTTGCAGCGACTTGAAAGTCAGAGGCGCGAAACAGGTAGAAAGCCTTGTACTCGACCTCTCGGATACTACAAGCCACGCTGCATTGGTGAGCAAAGCCATTGCTACGTTAGACGGTTTGGACGCGGTACTTATCGCGCATGGCACGCTTAGCGACCAAAAGGCGGGCGAAGCAAACGTCCAATTAGCTCTCCAAGAATTTAACAATAACTGTGTAAGCGTTATTTCGTTGCTTACTATCCTTGCCAACCATTTTGAGAAGCAAAAACGAGGTTGCATTGCTGTAATCTCCTCGGTGGCTGGCGACAGAGGGCGACAGAGCAATTATGTTTACGGCGCTGCTAAAGGCGGCGTGAATACCTTCCTGCAAGGGCTACGCAATCGCCTTGCCAAATCCGGCGTAGCGGTACTAACCATCAAGCCCGGTTTCGTGGATACGCCCATGACCGCACACTTGAAAAAGGGCTTGCTCTTTGCCAGCGCGGAAAAGGTAGGCGGCGATATTTTCAGCGCAATGCAAAAGGGTAAGGACGTGCTTTACACCCCGCGCTTCTGGCAACTGATTATGCTGATTATCCGGCATGTACCTGAGCCTATCTTCAAACGTCTCAAACTGTAATTTGATTTTTACTGTTGCTAAATATGGAGTAAAATGCAAGGAGAAGATTTGAATCTTCTCTTTGTTTAGCATGCAAAATTTTTGCGTTTGCCGGATTTGCCGAATTATAAGCAACTTTCCCGCAATGAAAGGAGCATTTAATGGCTAAACGCGCTAAAGTGGCTGTAATCAAAACACGACCAGAAACCGTTCTCGAAGATTACGAGCAGTTAATGAAGTTGGCTGATTTTGAGCAGCATCTCCCCCGTGAGAATACCACCATCTTGAAGGACAATATTAGCTGGCACTTCCCCTTCCCCGGCGCAAACACCACACCGTGGCAAATGGAAGGGGTTACTGTAGCTTTACGCAAAGCAGGTTTTAAAGATATTTCCTGCGTGCAGAACAAAACGGTAGTGACTAACGCCTTCAAAGGTGAAGACCTCAATAACTATGTGCCGATTTTCAGAAAGTACAATATCCCGGTGTTGTACAATTTCAAGCCGGAAGATATAAACTGGGTGCGCTACCAGCCCAAAGCAAAAATGCTGGTACTGGATAAAATCTTCCCGGAAGGAATCCACATCCCCGATTACTTCTTCGGCAAGAACATCATCCATTTGCCAACGGTAAAATGCCACATCTATACCACCACCACCGGAGCAATGAAAAACGCTTTTGGGGGCTTGCTCAGTACCCACCGTCATTATACCCATACATGGATTCATGAAACGCTGGTGGATTTGCTGGCAATCCAAAAAGAGATTCATTCCGGTATCTTCGCCGTAATGGATGGCACTACCGCCGGAAACGGACCGGGACCGCGCACGATGTATCCGGTTATCAAAGATTACATTCTCGCCTCAGACGACCAAGTCGCAATTGACGCGGTTGCCGCCAAAATGATGGGCTTCGACCCTATGAGCCTTAAATACATTCGCTTGGCGCATGAAAGAGGGCTGGGTGTGGGAGAGATGAGCGAAATCGAGATAGTGGGCGCGGACATTTCGCGTGAAAATTGGGGCTTCACGGTAGGAGATAACGGCGCGAGTCGGGTGGGCGACCTCATGTGGTTTGGTCCGATGAAGCGTTTTCAAAAGCTCTTTTTCCACACCCCACTGGTAAATCTATTTATTCTAGGGAGTGAAATGTATCATGATTATTATCGCTGGCCCCGCAAAGATCGCCTAACTTTTGAAAAGTGGAAAAAAGAAACCACATGGGGCAACCTGTTCAATGATTATCTCCAGAAAGGGAGTCTAGCCGAACCATTGGCAGAGGTATAAACGAAACCCTAGTTCGAGAAAATGTATTGAAAAGCGGGTTGGGGGATGCTAAAGTTTACCAAATGGCGAACTAACGATGTTAAAGGGTAGCGAAAGCTTAAAGGTCTGGGTTTTTGGTCCAGCCGATGCCGAATTCATCCATCAGTTAGCCGCTAACGACCCGACGGTTACGTCTTTATTTAAGTCCGGCGATGCCCTGATATTACTAGATTTCTCAACCAAAAGTTAGGAAATAGGGGGTTATGCAACTCCCCCGAAAGGTTTGGATGGTATCTCAAAAGTTGTGTAATGGAAGAGCAACTGAGTTCAATTAGGTCGGTCATTACATAAGAATCGGGATACCATCCAGCTTCTGCAAAGAGTTAGGCGGGGGTTACTTATAACTTACAACCCTGCTTTTATTATTCCATCTAACTTCGACTGATTTTGCATTCGCCATTTAGGGAACTCTCGCGGTAAAGCTAAAGCCATTTCATCTCCAACGCTATTCATCTTGTAGCTCATAACCTTGCTACCCAATTTTGAGAGGGCATTAGTAGGCAGATAGCGCAAAAATTGTGGTACTTCAACTTCCAATCTTATTTGCGCTTTGTAATGTATGTCGCAGCGTTTGCCATTTTGGACGAATTTGGCATAACCGGTAAACTTTCCGGTAAAAAGAGATTCCGAATGTGTGCTGCGGATTTTTTTCATTTCTTCCGAGCTTACAGACACAGGTAGAAATTTTAGCACGTTCCCGTCCAGTTTTTCAGGGCGAATATCAAAAAGAACGTGCATTTTGTAGCCTGCCACTACATCGGCAGAATAGAACATGCGATATTTATCTTCTGAGAGTTGAAGTACCTGTTCGACCTGTGGCATACGGGGCAAGGTATAATCAAAATCACATAGAAAAGCATAAACAACTTCTATTGGAGCTTCTATCTTAAAAATTTTTGAAAACACCCCATCAACGCCCATGATAAATGTCATAAAATAAAACCTAACTCCTATTTTTATCTAAGACGAACCTTCCAACCCTGAACTGAAATAGCTGTTTGAACAAGCGAGATACGGCAGTTCTGATGAATCATAACAGGTAACAAAGTTATTCCAATGAACTATTTTACTCTGATTCTTCCGGTAACACTATTATTTACGAGTTAAAAAAACAAATAGAAGCGACTCAATCGAATCGCTTCTACTACCTGCATTTTATTCCAAATGGTTCAGCAGTTATGCGGTAGCTAAAACATCTCTGTTTATTATCTCATCAACGCGGGTAAACAATTCGCGGGGGATTTTGCGGGTTTCGCCCGTACCTAGGCAGAAACAATATGTACCTTTTCCCGCAAGACGTTCGACTGTCACATGAAAATCGCCGGCAACTTGAACCGAATCCATATAGCTCTGCACCATCACATATTCATGCCCTACAATCTTCATAAATTGCTCGGTTAGGTCGCTTGTAATTCCTTCAACGGGCAAGCCCGGACCAAAAACCCGCATTTTAGCACGCAAACCATAGTTGGTGTAAGACGGAGCAGGTATCAACAATATCAAAGCTGGTGCATGCCCTACCGGAGCGTTAAAGCTGAAATGTGCTACATCATCACCTTCGCCTAAACGTCCGTAAACAGCTTTTGACATTTCCGGTTGTTCTAGTTTGAATGGCTCATCTGGATTTGCGCTACCGTTATCATTAAAAAATGGTACATGCAAACGCAAAGATTCGATTATCCCTGCAAACATAAGTCCAAGAAATACCACAATTCGCCACATAAATTATCCTCCTGATAAAATTTTTATGAATCAACCACCTATAATCGCTTATCCGGTTGTAATTCAGGGCTTTACAGCTATTACATTTATCGGATACATAATTTCGCGGAAGCCACGCTCTGTAGTTTGTGCATATATCTCATCCATTATCGAATCCGTTTGCTCCTGACTTAGCCCTGCCGACCAATAAGCATTAGTTGAACGGAACATCGTGACAATTAATTCGGGTGGGATGTACTGGTAGCTTTGCCTTGCCCACACATCATTTATTTGAAATCCGGCTTCTTCAACCAAATTTTCAACCGCTGTGACAGTATTCCAAGCTTCCGCACTATCATGCCCGTATGCGGTTCCATAGCCAATCGGTGGAGTTAAATTGTATTTAGATAGTACGCGGCGGCGCACACTCATTTGGTTTTCACGCGCTCCTGCCCCCTCGAAAAGCAAAGCGATACGCCCACCGGAAACTAGCACTCGGTTTAGTTCTTGCAAAACCTTTGCCCGGTCTGTCATCCAATGGAAGGCATTATGACTGATAACAAGGTTAAAAGAATTATCTTCAAGCGGTAATTTATGCCCGTCACCTTCTAACCAAGTTATAGGGTGATCAATTTGAGCCGCTTCAGCCCGCGCATTCTCCAACATTTGAGGAGATAAATCTAAACCTACTTACTATCTTTCCAATCTGAGGGTATAGTTCCAAAAGCATAAATATACCAATTCCAGTGCCACAACCCAAATCCAGCACTGAGTCTCCGACATTCGGAACCGGATCAAGGTCAACCAGCAAATGTCTTACACTGGAACGTTGGAAATCTCCTCCCGGTGTACGGTGATACATATTGGAAGCGCCTTTGTAAGCCGCCTGTATCCGGTCTTTCTCAGATGAGTGTGTGTGCATTATTAATATCCAATCAGCAATCTAAAGATTTTCTGGCAATTAAAAGCAATAAACATTAAGGAGTTGCTTTCAGTAACTTAGCGCTTGAATTAATAATCGGAAGTATCTAATGCTACAAGCTAGTCAGGCAAGGTCAAATTGGCGGGATAGCAGAGCAAGCAAAGAGGTAGGAAGCATAATAATTTATACAAACGGTTTGTGAGCTACCAGTAAATCAGATTGTTCTGGATAAGGCAAAGAGACGGTTTCAAAGGAGCGAAACCCGACAGTTTGTAACCAGTCAATTAATTCATCGAGAATTTGCGCCCCCCCTGCTTCGGTGGATAACAACATATGCAAATCATAAATAGTAGCTTCAAGTGGGCTTGCCCGGTCAGGACCAAGATAAAAGCCTCGAATTACAACCACACCACCGGGTTTGAGTGCTCTATATACTTTTTGTAAAAGGGCTAGGGCATTAGGTGGGGTTTCACTGACGAGTACCCCGAAAAGCAACGCCATATCAAAACCATTACCAAGCTCATCTTTCCTGAAATCACCTGCCTGTACTTTGACTCTATCGGTAACACTTGCTTGCGTGATAACCTCAAGGGCTACGGCAGCCGCTTCCGGTAATTCAAAAACGAGCGCGTCTAGCTTTGGATATTTTTCTGCCAACGCAATGCTATATCCGCCATGACCTCCGCCTACATCTATAACATTAGCAATTTGTGCGTCCTGATGGGGGAAATAAGGCGCAAGCGCGGCTGCAACCAGCGGACCAACAAAACGAGCGGTATCGAGTAGCGCCATTTCAAAATTACGCACCCATTGAGTATTATTCTCTTCATGCAGATTTATATCTGGACGCTTACCGCTCTTTACTGCTGCCGTTAGGTGAGACCAACGGCGATAAAAAGCTCCTTCACGTTTTAAAACATTGCCCATATAGCGAGGCGCATTTGGCAAAAGGCAATCATGAGCCAAGTCTTCCGCGAAATACAGGTCGCCATTCTTACCGAGCAGTTGCAGCGCGACTGCCGCATTCAAAAGCCGCGCCATAGCAGTAGGGTTAGAACTCGTCAATTGTGCCAAGTCTTCCGCGCTAACGCCTTCTTCTTTTAGATGCTCAAACACGCCCAATTCAGCGCAGCTTATCAAAACCTGAGCAGTGCGATAGCCTTTTAGCAAATCCTGTAAATAGCGGCGATTATCCGGTTGGCGCATAGGGTTTATCCTCAACTAAAGGTTACAATCTATAAGAATTTTAACCGCATTGCCGAAAACTGGCAAATAAAAACCCCTTCCTCAAAAGAAAGGGGTTAACAAGCAAGCAATCTCAGATTCTAAAGACCAATATCAGTAACCTTAAGACGAATTATTTCTACCAATTCGTTTACTGCGGCTGCGCTTTTCTTAAGAGCAGCATCTTCCTCAGCGGTCAATGTAATCTCGATGATTTGCTCAACGCCGTTAATTCCGAGTTTGCAGGGTACGCCTACGAACAAACCGGAGATACCATATTCGCCTTCCAACAAAGTAGCGGTGGGCATAATACGCTTCTTGTCCAACAAGATGCTATCCACCATTGCTGCTGCCGAAGAGGCAGGGGCATAATAGGCGCTGCCGGTTTTGAGCAGGGCTACAACTTCTGCGCCACCGTTGGCGGTGCGGTCGCAAATTGCCTTAACTTTTTCTTCTGGTAGAAGCTCAGTAATCGGGATACCAGCAACGGTGCTATAGCGCGGTAGCGGAACCATTGTATCACCATGCCCGCCCAGTACAAAAGCGTTTACATCTTCAACCGATACGTTCAGAGCTTCGGCTATAAAGTGCTTGAAACGAGCCGAGTCTAGTACCCCTGCCATACCGATTACGCGGTTCTTGGGAAAACCGCTGGCTTTCCAAGCAAGTTGAGTCATGGCATCAAGCGGATTGCTAACTACTATAATAATGCAGTTAGGGGAATATTTAACCACGCTTTCGGTAACTTGTCTTACGATACCGGCGTTGGTATTAATCAGGTCGTCACGGCTCATACCGGGTTTGCGAGCAATACCACTGGTAATAACCACTACATCGCTATTGGCGGTTTCTTCATAACTGTTTGAGCCGATTACAAGGCTGTCGTAACCTTCAACCGGACCGCTTTCGCGCAAATCCAACGCTTTACCTTGCGGCAAGCCGTCTATAATATCCACCATCACTACATCATAGAAATCGCGCTCTGCTAACCGCTGTGCAGTTGTTGCACCCACGTTGCCTGCGCCTATTACCGTAACTTTTTTGCGTGCGCCCATTATTTGCTTCTCCTTTGCCGAAGTATCTTTTCCTATTTTTTCTTCTATAGTTTGCAACAAAGTTCACAATTTCGGTCAATTTTAGCGCAACGCTATTCAGTTTGCAAATTGGGTTTTTGGATTATGCCCATAGTAGCAACGATTAAGGTAAAATAGCAAGGATTTTGAATATATATCTTTTATTTTAAAGGAGTATTTTATGCCGGGTATTTCTTTTGATAGGGCAGCGGATTTTTATGATGACACCAGAGGATTCCCGGATGGTGTGCCGGAAAACATTTGCAAAGCGCTGATTGAATATACATCTGCAAATATTACTACGCGCTTTCTGGAATTGGGTATCGGGACAGGGCGCATCGCTTTGCCCTTTATCAAGGCAGGTTATGATTTTACCGGAGTGGATATTTCACCTGAAATGCTGAAACGACTTGAAAACAAACTGGCAGAAGAACCTGAAATATCCGAATATCGCCACAAACTGCGATTGGGAGACGTAACCGCACTTCCCTTTCCTGATGACAGCTTTGATATTGCAATAGCCGTACATGTAGTACATCTGGTAAGTGACCTAGCAGCGACTCTTAAAGAAGCAAAAAGAGTGTTGCGTAAACCGGGAGGTCGTTTGATAATTGCCCATGAGGAGGCTGTTGAAGAAGCAGGCAAGTTATCACCAGAACAAGCGGTACGACAGAAATGGGGCGGAATTTTGGAGGGCTTAGGTTCTGACCTAAGAAAAAAACGCGAGAGAGCATGGAAAAGCGAAGAGGTTAGTATCTCACATTTGCAAGAGTTGGGCGCAAAAATCGAGAAAACTAATCTGGTGCAGTTTGAGGTGAAACCGCTATCACAGCGTGAAATGGCGAATCGGCTTATAAATCGCATGTACAGCAGCGATTGGGAGCATTCGGATGAAATTCACACGCAAGCGGTAGTCCAGCTTAATAATTGGCTGGCTAACGAGGTGGAACATCCCGACAAACCTTATAGAGGCAAGGTCAATTTCCGCGCAATCATCGCCCGTTGGTAATACGCCTTTCCGCTAGGTTTTAGATATTCAGCAATACCTTAAGGCTAGAATGACCAAAAGCATGTTCAAAAGCTTTCAAGCCTTCCAGCAAGGGAAACTCAAAGCTAACCATCGAATTTAAATCAACTAACTTGCGTTCCATGAGGCGCAATGCCGCGTCAAATGGACCACAGCGCGAACCAAGCAAGGTAATTTCATCCACCACATATAGACTCATCGGCACTGCTGGAGCGCCATGATAGGTGCTTTTCAGGACTATCGTTCCGCGTGGGCGGACTAAAGCTTTAGCGGTTGCCAGACCCACTTCATTGCCGGTACACTCTACCACCAAATCACATTCGCCCCCGACCTGTTCACGAATATCCTTTCCTTCTTCAGGCTTTATATAGCGTACTCCCTGACGAGCCACAACTTGCCCTTTTTCGGGATGGCGACCTAGCACAGTTAAATCAGCCCCACTCAAGCGCAATACCTGAGCTACCAGCAAGCCAAGTTTGCCATCGCCGATTATCGCAACTTTATCGGTGGGGCGTACATGTAGTTGATATAAAATCTGGCAAGCGGCTGCCAACGGTTCGGTAAATACTGCCATTTCATCGGGGATGGAGTCAGCAACCGCAAAGAAATTGGCAACAGGCAAACGCAAATATTCGGCAAAAGCTCCATCGCGACCTACTATTCCAAGAGTAGTTCGATTTGGGCAATGGGTATGCCTACCAGATAGACAGGTTTCGCAACGGTAGCAAGCGGCGTTAATATCGCCAACCACGCGCTTACCAAGCCAATGCTGGTCAGATGACGCGCTAACTTCCTGTACCACCCCCACAAATTCATGCCCCAACACCCCGTGAAAATCCAGATAGCCTCTTGTAATTTCAAGGTCAGTATTACAAATACCCGCCCGAGTCACTTTTATAATTGCCTCACCGGGTGCGAGTTGTGGCTCAGGATAATCAGTTTTTAGTTTTAGAATTCCATCATGGTCAAACAATAAAGCTTTCATCACAAATAATCCTCTCGTTTTAGCTTTAGCCACAAACTGCACTACGTTGTATAATTATAAAACAAACTTGGAGGCGACACCACGAAACCAATGGAAAGTTTCGCAAGAGAGAGGAATTCATCAAGAGTAATGGGTAAAAAACAGGAAATTGACATAGGTTATGCTACCCGAATGCTCCAGCATAGTCCGGTTTGTCTGCTAACGGTTGCCGCAAAAGGGAAAACAGATATTGTGCCGGTAGCATGGCTAACACCGTTAAGCTTACAACCTCCATTAATAGGAGTAGCTATTTCCCCGCGCCGTTATAGCCACGATTTGATTAAACGAGCAGGAGAATTTGTGCTTAACATTGCTCAAGGGGATATGGCACGACAAATCGAGATATGCGGGTCATGCAGCGGGGAAGACACCGATAAATTCCAACGCGCCGGGTTTAACCTTGCCGAGCCTAAACGAGTCAGCACGCCCTTAATTGAGGAGTGCTTTGCCGCAATCGAATGTGGTTTGATGGAAATGATAGTCCTCGGTGACCATACTCTCTTTGTAGGGCAGGTCTTAACAGCTTGGGCAGACCCAAAAGCATTCGATACTTTCTGGAAACCGGAACAACCTGAAGGGCAGACTCTACAACATTTCGGCGGCAGTTATTATAGTATAGTCAAAGAAAAATTCGTGGTATAATACCGTTCCATATAGCTTGGGAGATACCTACGCAGAGAGGAGATTCTTCAATAATGGCGGACGCACTACATGATTTTGGTGCTATAGATGAATTAAAACCGGAAGCAATTGGGATACCGGGTAATCGCCGCTTCAGAGTTCTATTCCGAGAAGGAAAACGCGCAGCCTGCTGCTGGATGGAAAAGGAGCAACTCGGCGCTCTTGCTGACGCAATAAAGGAATTGCTGGAACAATACGAAGGCGGAAAGAACTATAAAGACCCGTTAGCTACAGGAATATATCCTGAACCATTTCAAGTTGAAGCGCAAACCGGGCGATTAGCGCTTGGCTATAATGATGAATCAGAGCTATTCATTATTTACCTCTACGACCTTGAATCGGAACAACAAGCAATTGACAAAGCCACCACGCAAGAAGAAGCCGAAGAGTTGGCGAACAATATTCTACCAATTATCCGGGTAGAGGCTTCACGTTCTCAACTAGAAAAGTTTTATCGGGAAGCAGCGCAAGTAATTAGCTCTGGACGAGTACAGCACAGCAAGAACGGGCATATTCCCTACCAGAATTAGTAACAAATCTGAGTAAAGCAAAGCTCCCCTTTTAGGGGGGTTTTCTTTTTGAGCGAAATGCGGGCAAGCAGCAAATATAGGTAGCCTAGTAGATGCTTACTTTCCCCTTCATTGCTATAATGTTAAACGTACTGGCAATAAATCTTATGAGGAATTGGCGGCGCAAGGGTTTGACCAACGCCGGGCAGACTCAAAATTGTTAAACAACAGGAGGATGGCAATGAGCATCGAAGAAGTAACAGCTTCAATGTCAACAGACGAAATTTTACAGGCTTGCCGGGAGTACACCTTGTATGATTGGGCAGCGCAAGCCTCAGTCAAACCGCTGGCAATCTCCCATGCTAAAGGCGTTTATCTCTGGGATACAGATGGCAAACGTTATCTTGATTTCAATTCACAGCTAATGAATGTCAATATTGGGCATTGCGATGAGCGAGTGATACGCGCTGTTTCAGAACAAGTTGCAAAATTGCCCTATGTGATTCCGGGACATGCGACCGAACCCCGCGCCGTATTGGGAAAACTACTTAATGAATTAACCCCTGCCAGCCTCAGTAAAGCCTTCTTTACCAACGGTGGAACGGAAGCGGTGGAAGCAGCAATTCGCATCGCCCGCACCTATACCGGACGACACAAGATTATTGCACGTTACCGCAGTTATCACGGCGCAACATTTGGGGCAATGTCCCTGACAGGCGAACCGCGCCGTTGGTCTTCCGAACCGGGTATGCAGGGTGTAGTGCGCGTGCTTGACCCATACGAATATCGCTGTAATTTCTGCAAAGGTGAAGGCGCATGTAATATGACCTGCCTCAACCATGTGGAAGAAGTTATCCAGTTTGAAGGTCCACAAAATGTAGCGGCAATAATAATGGAAAGCGTAACCGGAACAAACGGAATTATCATCCCACCAGACGGCTATTGGCAGGGTTTGCGCCAGCTTTGCGACAAATACGGAATCTTGCTTATTGCAGACGAAGTAATGGCAGGGTTCGGACGCACCGGAAAATGGTTTGCCATCGAGCATTGGGGCGTACAACCGGATATGATGACAATGGCAAAGGGCATAACATCGGGATATGTACCGTTGGGCGCATTGATGGTATCACCCGCTATAGCCGAAAGATTTGAAAACTCGCCAATACCCTTTGGTCTTACCTACAACTCCCATACATTAGCATTAGCTACCGCCATTGCCACAATCAAAGTTTACAAGGAAGATAACCTGATTGAGAATGCTGCAACGGTGGGGAAATTCCTGAAAGCCGAGTTGGAGAAACTGCGCGACAAACACCCTAGCGTGGGAGATGTGCGTGCAATTGGGCTTTTCTCGGTTCTGGAACTGGTAAAGGACAGAAAAACCCGCGAGCCATTGGTGCCGTTTAATCCCAAACCAGCGGAAATGGTAGTAATGAACCAGATTAATGGTTTCTTGCGCCAGAACGGAGTGCTTGCTCTAGTTCGCTGGAATAGCATTTTCTGTAACCCCCCGCTATGTATCACCGAGGAGCAATTGCAGGAAGGTTTGATATTATTGGATCAGGCGTTAGACATTGCCGACAAATCGCTCGAAAATTAGATTTTTCTCTACAAAGAGTTGCAAACCGGACGCAGTTCGCTGCGTCCCTCTTTTTTATTGGATTATCTTTTAAAATTTAATTTGGAGTCAGCATGCCGGATATTCCTTTTATTATAGATAGTCACCTAGATATTGGCTGGAACGCCAGTTTTGGACGAGATTTTTATGAAGAAATCAAGTCCTCGCGTGAACGAGTGAACGATGGCGCAATTTATGGCGAGCGGTTGGTATCGCTGCCGGATTTGCTGGATAGTCCGGTACGTCTTGTAATCGGTACTATCTTCACGCTACCTAAAAGAGCCATCAGTGTTGTTGGAGAGGGACACTCTTTCTCAAACGCTGAGGAAGCCCATACACAAGGTATGTGGCAGATTGATTTCTATAATAGGGTAGCGAGGGAACAACCCCATGTCAATCTTATTCGTAACCGCATCGAATTGAACGCACATTTGAAAGAAATCAATGAGGGCACTCAAAAACTCGGCATTATGATATCAATTGAGGGAGCAGACCCGATTCGACAGCCGGATGAATTGCAACAATGGGTTGATAAAGGCTTGAGGCTTATCGGACCAGCTTGGAAATCGAATCGCTATTGTGGCGGAACGGGCGAACCGGGAACGCTAACCCCGCTGGGAGTCGAACTTCTCGCCGAAATGCAAAGGTTGGGAGTTATCCTAGATGTAAGCCATATGGCGGAAGAAAGTTTCTATAATGCCCTAGATGCTTATAGTGGCGTAACCATTGCGAGCCATTCCAACTGCCGACACATAATAAACACAGACCGACAATTATCAGATGATATGATTCGCTGTTTGCTCGAACGCGATACGGTTATAGGAGTTGTATTGTATGATAGTTTCCTTGTAGCTAAAGAGGAAGGGCGTAAAGCCACGCTGGAAGATGTGGTGCGCCATATCAGCCATATTTGTGAACTCGCCGGACACACTCGCGCTATTGGACTTGGCACCGATTGGGACGGAGGGTTTGGGGCTGAATCGATTCCCGAACCTCTAAAAAGTTTGAATGACCTGCCTTTGGTTGGTGAAGAGTTGCTCAAGCATGGTTTTAATGACAATGATATAAGAAACTTTTATCATGCCAATTGGTTAAGAGTGTTTGAAAAAGGGTTAGCGCAATTCGATTAACCTGCCACGCTTATGAGAAAAAGAAAAGCCCTCACAGATTGGAGGGCTTGTTATGATCAGGTTATGATAAGAACTATAATTAGGCACTTTCTTCCAAAGGCGGTTCGATGGTTAGTTCGGTACGATTTGCTCCTTGCAAAATCGGACGAGCGCGTCCTTCGATAACATCGGCATTTACGATACAGCGTCTTACATTTTCCATTGAAGGCACTTCGTACATTATGTCGGTAAGCGCTTCTTCTATGGTAGTACGTAAGCCGCGTGCGCCGGTTTTTTGCGCCATCGCTTTTTCAGCCGTAACCTCTAACGCATCATCGGTAAAGACTAATTCTACTTTATCCGCGCCCAGCAATTTCTGGTATTGCTTGATAATAGCATTTTTAGGCTCACTGAGAATGCGGATGAGCGAACTTTTATCCAATGAATCAAGCGTTACAATCACCGGAACACGCCCGATAAATTCAGGAATTAGACCGAATTTAAGTAAATCATCTGGGGCTGGCTGCAACTGCATTTTTGTAGTTTGTGCATCATCTGTGCTGGCACGTTTGAAGCCAATACTGCTATGCCCTACACGTCTGCCGATAATTTCTTCCATACCCTCGAACGCGCCACCGCAGATAAACAGAATGTTGGTAGTATCAATCTGTACAAAATCCTGATGTGGGTGCTTACGACCACCCTGTGGCGGAACGTTTGCCATCGTACCTTCAAGGATTTTCAACAACGCTTGTTGCACACCTTCACCGGAAACATCGCGAGTGATGGAGGGGTTATCGCTCTTGCGGGCAATTTTATCAATTTCATCTATGTAGATGATGCCCTTTTCAGCACGGGCAATATCATGATCTGCCGCTTGTATCAGGCGCAACAATATGTTTTCAACATCCTCGCCTACATAACCGGCTTCAGTAAGAGCAGTAGCATCGGCAATAGAGAATGGCACGTCAAGAATTTTAGCAAGGGTTTGTGCCAACAAGGTTTTGCCTGTTCCGGTAGGTCCGATTAGCAGGATATTGCTCTTCTGTAATTCTACTTCATCAGATTGGGCATTCATACTAATACGCTTGTAGTGGTTATAGACCGCAACCGACAAAACTCGTTTTGCCCGATCTTGTCCAACTACATATTGATTTAGTAATTCGACCATGCGCTTCGGAGCGGGGACACGACCAAGGTTAACATCTGCCTTGGGACCGCTCATTTCCTCATCAATAATTTCCCGGCAAAGATCCACACATTCATCGCAGATATAAACAGCGCCCGGTCCTGCGATCAAGCGTCTTACATCTTCCTGACCTTTTCCGCAAAAAGAACAGCGATACTGTACTCTACCGCTTCTGGTATTTGCCATTTGTATAGGACTCCCCTTGTACTTTATTGGTCTTAACTAGTGTTATTATAACATATATCACAATAGGTTCTGCAAATATTAAGGCGGTTTACCCACAAAAAACCGATAAGCTCAATTCTTATCAATTGGGAACTAATTGCATCTAATTTATTCAGGATTTTCGCTTAGCACAGTAAAAATGAACCTAGAAATAGAAACAAGGGGCTTAGCTCTCTGACTGAAGCGAAAGCTCTAAGAATTAAGAAAGCTTTTTTATGGAAGATAAAGTATTCCTACACCTGAACTTTACCTTAACAGTTTGTATTGATTTGTGAATAAACAAAGTCGCTATAATATTCACAAAATAGCTGAAGCATCTACACAAGTTGTCCGATTTTTTCTAAGAAATGTATCCAGTATTTGCGTTTTACCATAAAGACCACAAACCGTTCCATATATAGCGGAAGCTGCGCTGGTATCCTAGAGGGAGTTACGGTTGAAATTATATAAATATCTGCTTATGTCATCCTTTGGTTTCTATTGCTTAGTTTATCCGGGATCAATCTTTCAGCTTGTAACAAATCAAGTTTCGGCAGATCAGGAATGGATGGCAACAGCAATGCTAGTGGATGTAGGCATAGCTGCTTTATTATGGTTAGTGGTAAACTACGATTTCAAGAAAGCGGTTTTATCCGCAATAGCCTTGCTGGGTTTAGGCTTTGCAGTTGAAACATTGGGAGAAACTACCGGATTTCCCTTCGGTTCATATGTTTATACTGCCGCTCTTTATCCCAAACTCTGGAGTGTTCCGATTGCTATTCTCTTTGCGTGGTTGATGATAATTGTTTCTTCTTATTTTACCGCTCGCCTTATTTTGTCTTGGGCGAAGCCCGGAGCCAATATCCATACTCTTGTTATTTTCTCTACCTTGCTGACCGTTTCAAGCGACTTATTAATGGAGCCGGTAGCCTTCCATGTGCATAGTTATTGGTTATGGATAGGCGACCAGAATTCCGGCTACTATGGAGTACCTTTATCAAATTTCATAGCTTGGACGGTTATAAGCTATATAATGGTTTGGGTTTTGATATATATTATAAAAGATAAAAAAACCGTATTTCCACTTGAAATTTCCCCCCTCCGTTATCACTTCGTACCGCCTATGCTTTACCTGATGAATCTAATGATGTTTGCTTCGCTCAATATTAGTAATCAATTTTATCTGGCAGGGGTAATCGGCATAGTGGTAGGTGTTCCATGCGTGTTTTTGCTGCTGCGGGGAGTAGCTTTACGACTTCCGCTCAAGCCTCGTAACATTACCTAACGCAGGCTCAGAAGTTTATTCGTTCACGGGTTTTGCGCCCGCCTTTTTGAAAGCCCAACCCAAATTATTGCCGTTTTGTACCAAATTGAAGTTAGCCACGATTCAGGCTAAAATATTATGATATGGTGAGTAATCTAAGCAAATAGAGGGAGTCTACATTTCAGTTAAAATACCTCTGGTTGAAAGGTGGTAAAAAATGGGCAGTAAGGGAGTGGCTTTGGTAACAGGTGCATCCAGCGGAATTGGTGAAGAATTCGCGCGACGGTTGGCAAAGGATGGCTATGATTTAATTCTGGTGGCGCGGCGACAACAAAAACTTGAAGCTCTCGCCAACCAACTAGAGAATAATAATAAAATCAAAGCTGAGGTTCAGGTCATAGACCTCGCCTCTCCGGTTGAGCTTGAAAAACTCGAAAAACGTGTTTCCGAAGTACCAGACCTTACCCTATTGGTTAACAACGCCGGGTTTGCCACAATGGGTAATTTTGCCGATATGACACCTTCGAGCCAGAAGGGGATGGTACACACCCATATTATGGCTACCGTGGGGCTTACTCGCGCGGCACTACCGGGTATGATAGCCCGCCGCCGAGGTGGTGTTATCAATGTTGCTTCAGTTGCCGCCTATGCGCCTTACCCCGGTAATATTGTTTATTCTGCCACCAAGTTATTTCTGATTAATTTCACCAGAGGCTTAAGAGTTGAACTGGAGGGAACTGGCGTAAAAGCGGAAGCACTGTGTCCGGGGTTTACACGCTCTGGCATACATGATAGCGAAGAATTAAAGGCATTTCGTAAACTCCCAGATTTCTTGTGGTTGGATGCCGGAAAAGTGGTGGATGAAGCTTTGCAGAGGTTGGGCGGCAACCGTACAGTGGTGACAGTGGGCTTAAAGTATCAATTGCTGGCAGCCGTCAGTAATAGCCCACTTACTCCCTTTAGCCTGTGGATGATGACCCGAATGAAAAAAAAATAAGCAACCCACAACTTTCAATCGAACTCAACTTTATCGTATATTGCTGACAACGCTAACACTGACTCAATTGATTTTATTTTTTCAGCATCTGGCAGTTCTTCCTATGTTTCTATTTTAGGCTTGGTGCAAATTATCAAGTTCTGGCAAGAGGATAATAAGTTGGATTCAAAGGGCGAAATAATATTATCGCTAGTGGCAGAATCAGTATCTATTATTCGTGATACCGTTTGGGGAGATATTCAGCTTGACCGTAAAGTGTTGCAAATTCTTGACACCGCGCATTACCAACGCTTGCGTGGCGTGCAGCAATTGGGTTTTACAAGCTGGACATGGCCCGGCGCACATCACACGCGCTTTGAGCATAGTCTGGGAGTATTTCATTTAACCAGACAAGCGGTACTACACCTCCTGCGCCGCACAGAGTATCAGTTCACCCAAGCGGAAGTAAATACGGCACTTGCGGCTGCGCTATTACACGACATCGGTCATTTTCCATTTAGCCACGCCGTGGAAGAACTGGATTTGAATATTATACGTAGCCATGAAGCTATCGGGCGTGAAATTGTAATGGGCGCAGAGATTGGAGCAATTCTTCGAAATAGTTGGGGAGTTGAACCGGAGAAAGTCGCGGCATTCATCACCGGAGATAAAGAATTACCACTAGCTCCCAATGAGATGGTTTTAAGCAACCTTATCAGCGGTCCTTTGGATGCCGATAAGCTGGATTATCTAACCCGCGATTCGCGTTACTGTAACGTACCTTATGGTATGGTGGATGTGCAGCGTCTGCTCGACTCTATGCGAATCTACCCCGAAACCCCTATATCGGGACAGCCTGCTCAGTTAGTGATAGATGAAAAAGGGGTTGGAGCTTTGCAATCGCTCATCTTTGCTCGCTATCTAATGTTCTATAATGTGTATTGGCACCATACCACCCGAATTGCCACCGTAATGTTCCTGCGAGCTTTGCAAGAAGCCCTTCTGGAAAACGCATTTAGTGCGGCAGAGCTAGAGCGTAGCAATGATGCCAGCATTATCACGCTTATTCAAAATAACACTCAACCCGGCTCAATTGCCCATGAACTAATAACAGACCTGAATCTGCGACGTTTCTATAAGCGAGCAATAGCTCTTAGTGAAGAAAACCCATTTTACAATCAGCTTGCAACCCTTAAATTTGCGCCAAATCGCCGCAAACGCCTTGAAGAAATGTGGTGCGCTAAAATTTCAGAGTTAACCGGACGAAAGTTGAGAGGCTATGAAATTCTGCTAGATATACCTGAGCCTAAAGGTTTTGATATTTCATTGGGGGTACTATGTGAGCAACCCCCGCGTGATTGGCATAACCCTGTCCCTTGGGGAGAAGTAAGCGGATTAAACAGCGATGATATGCGGAAATTCCATCGCCATGTCAGACGTGTATTAGTAATAGTGAAAGATAATGAGTTAGCAGAAATATTCAGACAATACGCCGATGTATTGCTTGAGCAATTTATAAATGATGGTATTGAAATCTTTCCTGCCTAACCATAACCATCATTTTTCTACTTCCTCGCACAATCTGCTAGTCGCTCAAACGTATTTTTCTGCCACCTCACGTAACAGGTCGGGGAAGCCGCCGCTGACGTAATCTACCCCCATTTGTACCAGTTTGCCCAGTTCATCTTCTTCATTGTAGGGGTCTTCGCCGGGTCCGCCCCAAGCAAAAACAGTGCGCTCGTGTGCATGGTATATATCTACCAGTTCGCGCGTGACCCAGATACTGCCAATTGCCACGCCATCCGCCAGCGCATCATCCAGCAAACTCAGGGGGTTTACCATAATTGCGCCATAAAAGCTGATAGTGGTGCTGATATTTGGGTTAAGCTCCTTGACTCGGCGCATCAAGCGGTGGTCAAAGCTGTGCATTTGGGTATTTTCTTCATCACCGTAACGGGCTACGATTTCAAGAGTGCGCTCGATAATTTCGTAGTCGGCAAACGTGCCGCTATAAAATGGGAACGGCACTTTAATTTCAATCGAAGTTCCGATTCCCACCGCTTTAGCCCATTCCAACGCATCTTCCAGCAAAGGCAAGCGAGTTCCGGCAAAGCTCTGAGTCGGAATAGGCGGGGAAATGTATTTGAGGTCGGCAAACTTGCCCTCTTTTTTTGCTAAAGCTTCCAAAGTGGCTTGATTCTTGCGTTCAAACCAACTTCCGGCATCCAGCTTGGATAATTCCGCCCAAGTATGCTCACGCACCAACCCATGCCCATCGGTAGTACGTTCCAATTCTTCGTCATGGATTATGACGCAATATTTATC
>Ga0194047_10000066_pt1 | contig 74951 bp, 62 predicted proteins | sample JunL225m_MetaG_2_FD_160070 | JGI IMG/M metagenome (GOLD analysis project Ga0194047, IMG submission 160070) | Anoxic zone freshwater microbial communities from boreal shield lake in IISD Experimental Lakes Area, Ontario, Canada - Jun2016-L221-5m | ecosystem: Environmental > Aquatic > Freshwater... | reverse complement strand
TGATAATGAAGGCATGGTAATTCCAAAGCCCACTAATTTTCCTTCTTTATTAGTAACTAACGACACAAAATCTGGTCTGATAAAAGAAAAATATTGTTTGGTATAGTAACTAATTTGTTTTTCGGTAAGTGGCACAACACCGTATAAATCTGAATAGGCAGAATTAATTAAATGAAATAATTGAGTAGCATAGGGGAGAATGTCTTTTGCTTTTTTAGCATGGATTACAGATAAATCATATCTTTTTTGAACGAGTAAAGCAATCTTTTCTAATTTCTCTGGAACTACTTTCGGAAGAGTAATTTTGTATTCTAACCAGTCTACATCCTTTACATAGCCTGCGTTTGCAAGTAATGTTGGATAGTAGGGGTAATTATAAATAGTTGCTAAAGTACCTAGTTGGTCGAATCCTTCTACCAACATTCCTTCGTGGTCTAAATCGGTAAAACCCAATGGGCCATGCACAGCAGACATACCTAATTCTTTTGCCCAGTTTTCTACTTGACCAATTAATGCATTTACTACCGCTTGGTCGTCTATAAAATCAAACCAACCAAAACGTACATATTTATTGTGCCATTTTTCAATGTATGATTTGTTTAAGATGCCTGCAATTCTACCAACAACTTTATCTCCTTGATAGGCAAGCCAATACTTTGCTTCGCAATAATCAAAGGCAGGATTTTTATCTTTTCTGAGTGTTCCTTCTTCATCAAATTTCAATGGGGGTACATGGTACTGATGTCCCTTGTACAAATCGTAGGGAAGGTTGATAAACTTTTTTAAATCTTTTTTGCTTACAACTTCTTTTACGATTGTTTCCATTTGATGCAATTAATTAGATGATGGATAATTTTTTTGAAATAGTATATATTTTTTCTAATGCAATTTCAATTTGTGCTCTTGTATGTGTAGCCATTAAGCTGAATCTAATTAAACTGTCTTCACTACGCACTCCAGGAGAAGTAACAGGATTTACAAAAATCCCTTCATCAAAAAGCATTTTAGACAACATAAATGTTTTGGCTTCATCTCTTACATAGATAGGTATAATAGGTGTTCTAGAGGTTCCTGTGTCAAAACCCATTCTATTTAATTCAGCTAAAGCGAAGTTCGAATTTTCCCATAATTGGTCAATTCTTTCTGGCTCGTTTTTAAGAATTTCAAGGGCAGCCAAAACACTTGCAGTTGAAGCTGGTGAAATACTTGCACTGAAAATTAATGTACGTGCATGGTGTTTTAGAAAATCAATCGTCTTTTTATCACTCGCTACAAATCCACCAATTGATGCCAAAGATTTACTGAATGTACCTCCAATTAAATGGATTTTATCGGTTAGGTTAAAATGAGATGAAATACCTCTACCACCTTCGCCAATTACGCCCAATGAATGTGCATCGTCAACCATAATAGTTGCACTGTATTTTTCTGCTAATGCTACAATTTCTGGTAAGTTGGCAATATCTCCGTCCATGCTAAAAATTCCGTCAACAACAATCAATTTGACTTTATCGGGATGGCATGTTTTTAACACTTTTTCTAAAGATTCCATGTTGTTGTGCTGAAACTTAAGTGTTTTAGCAAAACTTAATCTTGATCCTTCTAAAATAGACGCATGGTCGAACTCGTCTAAAATAAGGTAATCATGTCGGCCTAATAATGCTGGAATTACACCAGAGTTTACTTGAAATCCTGTACTAAAAACTAGTGCGGCTTCTTTTCCTACAAACTCGGCTAATTTTTCTTCTAATTCTATGTGAATATCGAGCGTTCCATTCAAAAATCTTGATCCTGCACAACCGCTTCCGTATTTATTTACTGCATCAATTGTTTGGGCTTTAATAGCGGGATGATTGGTTAACCCCAAATAACTATTTGAGCCAAACATTAATACTTTCTTACCATTAATAATAACTTCAGTGTCTTGATCTGATTCTAAAACACGGAAATATGGGTAAAGACCTGTAGCAGCTAATTCGTCTGCTTTTGTGAATTTTGCAATTTTTTCTTGTAACAAATTGGTGTTACTATCCATTAATTTTTCTTCTGGTAGCCTCATGTTTCTTATATGTTGTGTTTCGCCTAAAGTGATACTTATTACAGTACCTACCTTTGTAAATATATAAATAAATGAATTAAAGCCTATTTCTGACTAAAATTTTAGTAATACAGACTGTTAATAAACGAGTTGTAAAACCCTAGAAATAGGATATTGAATGGCTGATATACTTGGATGATTGTAGTAATCAGTACTTAAAAATAGGCATTTTATTATTGATAAATACAACGCCATCCTTTATTTCTGCAGCTAACTGTTCAATGGAGGTTGCCACAAATAGTTTCAGCAAAGCCTGCTTGATTGATTTGTATTGTTCGTGCATTGGGCAAGGTTGCGTTTCGGAACAAAGTTTTAATCCCATTACACATTTCTCTAATATTTCCGATTCTCCCATTGCCACAAGAATCAATCTCGCGGGCATTTTTTTTGCTTCATCTGTTAAATAAAATCCGCCATTTGGGCCTCTAACAGAACTAATTACTTGATTGTTTTTTGTAAGATTCTGTAAGATTTTTGCGGTAAAGGAGGGAGGGGAGTCTATTGCCTTAGAAATTTCTTCAATACTTAATTTGTTGTTTATTGAACTTTTTTGGGCGATAAAAATGGTGGCCCTTAAGGCATATTCTGTTGCTTTTGAAAACATCGGATTAATTTAAAATGTGGGGTTATAAATCATTAGGCTGTTTTTTAGTAAGTCACTACTCAAACCATTCGGCAAAGGAGTCTTTTGTTTCGTGTAATTTTAAATAGACCAGTTTGGTATTGGAAGGTAGACTATCTCTCAATATTGAAACGGTATATAATAAAATATTTTCTGCACTTGGTTCCATTTGCCATTGTACTAAATTTTCTTGTTCTAAAATAGTAGGGTGCTCGTTTAAGTATGCAGAAGATAAAACCAATTTGTGGTCTAATTGTTCAATAATTAAATTTTGTACTATTTTTTTAATATCCTTAAAGTCAATAATAAATCCAGGAGAGGGGATGTATAGGTCTGTATTTTCACTAGCACAAAGCGTTACCTGTAATTCGTATGAATGACCATGAATGTTTTTACAAGCACCATTATAACCATGAATTGCATGCGCCATTTCGAAATGGAATATTTTAGTTAGATGTATCATGAAAATGTTGAGGTATTTAAAGTCTGTTTATTATTAAGATTAAACAATTGGCAAAATGTATATTATTTTATTTTCGACTGATTGATATAACAAACAATTTGATTTTTAATTAATGGATAAAGGATAAGGTAGAACCCAATAGACATAATAGTTCCAGCTATAAAAAATAGTCCAAAAAATGGTCTTAATTGTAACATCATTACACTAAAAGGCTCGGGGCTTGCGCTCATTTGCCATTTTGCTTTTAAGATTCCAGCAATAATTAAACTAATCCAAAAAATAAATAAAGAAATATTTGTAATCCAATAGCCTCTATTCAGCCATTTAATATTTACGGCAATTGGTATACAGGTATCGTGTAAAATATCAAAGCATATAGCGAGTAGTAAAAAACTATTTATACCAATTGTAGAACCCATTGCATGAGCTACGGTAATATGCGTGCCATGTGTGTATATATTTATAGCAGGAATTGACATTAAAATGGCTAACAAAAGGGTTAAAAAAATCCATAAATCTGCTGCTAATAAAAAACGATATGCCGCATAATGAAAATGTTTTTTAGCAGTTGTTACAGAGTCTTTCCAAAGCCAGATAATTCTACTAAACAAAATAATTTCAGTCATACTCACTGCATAACTTATGTGTTTAATGTATTGATAAGTGGGTAAGGTATATATATGGTGTCCCCAATTAAATAATAAATTAAAAAGCCCAGTAAAGTATAGGGCAAATGCAACAATTGAATGACCGTGTTTTTTGTTGCTACTAATTTTTTCCATCAAAAAAATACTACTACCGTATATCAACATATTCCATGCTCCAACCATTGATCCAGCAGATTTCCATTGAATGGTCATATCATTAATGATATTGTTTTTAAAGTAGGGAAAAATCCATAAATAAGATTCAATAAATGTGAATAAAAAAAAGACCAATCCGGTCATCCACATCCAAATGTAAACTGGCTGATTGCGAAAAGTTTTTACAGATGATATGAAATTGATAATAAACAGTATCCATCCAATAGCAATAGGTAGGGCTAAAATAGGAGGGAATTCCCAATATTCTCTACCACCAAAAAATCCAAAAATATAAGCTATTAAAATAGCTAGAATTGTAGTAGAAAAAATAAAGTATTGAATCTTTAATAGAAACGGGTATTTGATTTTTTGATTATTGTATTGTTGTAAATAACTTACAACACCGCCAGTAGAACCTAAAATAATCCAAAACAAAATAGAGGTTACATGCAGAGGCCGAATTTTTTCGAATGAAAAATGTTCTTTTAAATAATCTGGTACCAAATATTGTATAGCACCTGATATGCCAAATAATAAACCAACTGCTAATAATATTAGACCAGTAAGCAAATATAATTTTGGGGTTGATAATTGTTTATTGTTCAATGGTTCCATTGTTGTTTACGAAAAAAGTTTTTGGATCTGATTTGCCCGAGGAGTCTATATTTTTAAAATAAGCAATAAGATTTTCTTGCTCATTATTTGACAAATGGAAATTGGGCATAACATTAGTTCCATTCGATATAAATGCTTGTATATATTGTGGTCCTCTTTTTGAATAAACATTCGTTAAATCAGGGCCTAAATATCCGCCTAATCCATAGACTTGGTGGCAGGCAGCACAATTGTAATTTTGCCATGTTTTTTTCCCTTCAATACAAGCATTGCTTGTAGCATAACTTTTTATTGGCAAAGACATATATAGGAAACAAGTGTACGCTAAAAAACTAGCAATCAAAATAACTGCAACAGTTGTTTTTTGTAAATCTGAAGCCATTGTACAATTTAAAAATAATAAAAGACAAAATTACCCTTAATTATTATATTTGCCAATATTTCTCTTAATTATTAGATCATATCAGTCGAATTTTAATCAATTGGCAAGTTTTTTTGCTGCATTATGAAAAACCAATCAATTGAATTATTAGCACCAGTCGGGTCTTTCGAATGCTTACATGCTGCTATTAGTGCAGGTGCCGATTCCATTTATTTTGGGGTTGAACAACTAAATATGCGCACTAGGTCTTCAAAACCTTTTTCTATTGAAGACATTAAGGATATTAGTTTGTTGTGCAAGTTGCACCATATTAAAGCATATATCACACTTAATACGGTAATGTATGAGCACGATATGCAATTGCTTAAATTAATTTTACAAGAAGTAAAAGAACAGCAAATAGATGCTGTTATTGCTGCTGATTTTTCGGTGATTGAATTTTGTAATCAGTTAAATATTCCCTTACATATATCAACACAAGCGAATATTAGCAATATAGAATCAGTTCAGTTTTTTGCTCGATTTGCAGATGTGGTGGTGCTAGCAAGAGAACTTACTTTAAAACAAGTAGCCCATATTAAAAATGAAATTGTACGACGAAATATTACTGGTGTTTCTGGGCAATTAATTAAAATAGAACTCTTTGTTCATGGTGCCTTGTGTATGGCAATTTCAGGAAAATGTTATTTGAGTTTACATGCGCAAAATGCATCGGCTAATAGAGGTGCTTGTATACAAAATTGCAGGAGATCTTATACTGTTACAGATACAGAAACTAAGGAAGAACTAGTAATAGAGAACGAATATATCATGTCGCCAAAAGACTTGTGTACCATTGGTTTGGTCGATCAATTAATAGATAGCGGTGTAGCTGTTTTTAAAATTGAAGGACGTAGTAAAGGAGCCGATTATGTATTTATGGTTACCAATTGTTATAGAGAAGCAATTGCTGCAGTAAATGATGGCCTTTATACTTCAAAAAAAATAGAAGAATGGACAACTAGATTGTCTACAGTGTATAATAGAGGTTTTTGGGAAGGATATTATTTAGGACGCAATTTGGGTGAATGGACCAAAGATCCAGGATCTATTGCTGCTGAAAAGAAAATTTATGTAGGTAGAGGCAGTAATTATTATGCTAAAATTAATGTTGGAGAATTTACTGTAGAATCTAGTAGTATTAAAATAGGCGATGAACTAATGATTATAGGGCCTGCTATAGGGTTGGCCAGACAAAATATTTGCAACTTAATTGTAAATGGTGTAGCATCTGATATTGCCATAAAAGGAGATAAAATCACTTTCCCTTTTAATAAAAAAATTTCTACGAATGATAAGCTCTATAAAATAATAAAATAGTAGATGGCTAAAATTATTCATTATCGTAATAAATGTATTGGTTGTGGAATTTGTTTTGAACAACAACCTTTAATTTGGCGGATGTCTAAAAAAGATGGTAAAGCCACTTTGTTAAAATCTATTGTAAAAAAAGAAATAGCAATACTAGCTATCAATCAAAGTATTGTATTTGAGTCGGAAGAAGTAGCAAAAGCTTGCCCTGTAAAAGTGATAAAAATTGTATGATAAAAGTCATATAAAAGGAGGTGATTAGCTTTTACATTTGTTAATAGCATGTATTTATAGACCTTGTTAAACTATGTCTTTACGTACTATATTGAAAAAAGATTCTATAACAAATTTTTGATATTTAATTCCCATGATTGCATCTCCCTATCACAAATTTCATATACCTGTAATGGGCTTGGCCTATACCATTGATAGCCCAATTAAGGTTGCACAATTTGGTATAGCATCAGTGATGTCTATTGTAGAAGATCGTTTAATTGAAATGATGCGGGCGCATTATTATCCTTCTATCAACAAAGCATACTTTCCAATAAGTACAAACGAAGATGATTATAGAGCAAAAAGGGTTACAGATTATTTAAACTTAGTTAATACTATTGTTCAAGGTCAAATTGATAAAATAAAGCATGCTGCATTTGAAACAGGATCAGAAATTGTAAAGTATTTCGAAATGCTTCCAGAAGATAGTGCATTAAAGCAACTGTATCGTCAAATGATGCAAACAGATTTGCCTACAGAAAAATCAACTTTAGAAGCCTACCTCCGAGAACAAATAAAGCCTGGAAGTATTGATGTGAATATCATGACCAAACTAGATAAAAATAATCTAGACAAACAAGGTGAATTAATTGCAGATGGTTCAGACGCGGTATCTGCTTTAAGGGGATATGTAAAAAGTGATTTAAAGGATTCGTCAATTATATTTTCTGCAGGATTAAATCCAAGGTTGTATAACTATTTAGAAAGTTGTAGAGAATTTGATATTAATACCGATGGTAGTTTTAATAAAAAAGTAGTGATTAAAGTAAGTGATTATAGATCTGCTTTGATTCAAGGAAAATATTTGGCCAAAAAAGGTATTTGGGTAAGTGAATTTAGGGTTGAGTCTGGTTTAAATTGCGGTGGTCATGCTTTTGCAACGGATGGTTTTTTACTAGGCCCAATTCTAGCAGAATTCAAACAAAATAAGCAAGAATTGATTGATGCGCTTTTTGAAATTTATAATGCTGCATTAGAAAGAAAAGGGAATAGTAAATTAGCAGCGCCTCCTGCAGTAATACTTTCAGTACAAGGCGGTATTGGTACATTTGAAGAAGATAATTTCTTGCACCAACACTACGGGTTTGATAAAACAGGCTGGGGAACCCCTTTCTTATTGGTTCCTGAAGCTACAACAGTAGATGATGCTACACTTAAATTATTGTGTGCATCAAAAGACAAAGATGTGCTATTAAGTAAATATTCACCACTTGGCGTACGATTCCATTATTTAAAAGGAACGAGTTCTGAAAAAGAAAAATCTTATCGTATTTCAAAAGGCACACCAGGAAGCCCTTGTACAGAAAAGCATTTAAGTTTTAATACCGAGTTTACCAAAGAGCCTATTTGTACTGCTTCTATTAAATACCAACAACTTAAAATTGCGCAATTAAAATCACTTGGTTTATCAGAAAAAGAATTACAGCAAAAACTAAATGAAGTACTAGAAAAAGAATGCTTGTGTGTAGGATTGAGTAATTCTGCTGCTATAAACTACCATCAAATTTTTGTAAATAAATTAGAGGCTGTTACTATTTGTCCTGGGCCTAATATTGTTAATTTTTCTAAATTAGTTTCTTTGCAAACCATGACAGACCATATTTATGGAAGAACTAATATTATTGAAAAAATAAATAGACCTAATTTATTTGTAGCTGAATTGTATTTGTATATCGACTATTTAAAAGAAGAATTAAAAGACGATATTCAACATGAACAATTTGAAAAAAGAAGCAAATATTATATTGCTTTTTTTCAAAATCTACGCAATGGAATTAACTATTACAGAACCTTGAATGGTTTATCGGACCAAACAAAACAGCAAATGCTAAAAGACCTTGACAATGCTAGTTTAGAATTAGATTCATTAGTGTATCAATATGAATTAAGGGTAGCTAGTTAAAAGCCAAACCCCTTCATTACAAAGGGGCTTGGTATAGGTGTTCATATAGGCAAATTCAGTTATATTTTTTCGAACTTTGCTTGAAAGAAGCGTAGGTATTTAGGTTCATATATCATTTTCATTCCTTTAATTTTTTCTCGGTGTTGAAAAACCCTTGCGGCTGATTCTGCAATCACATCCATATGCGCTTGAGTATATACCCTGCGTGGAATAGTAAATCGGACTAATTCAAGTTTTGGAAAATAATTTTCGCCATTTGCTTTTCTGCCAGCAGATACAACACCTCTTTCCATTGTTCTTACGCCAGAATCAAGGTACATTTCTGCTGCAAGTGTTTGCGCCGGAAAATTTTCTTGCGGTATATGAGGCAAGAACTTTTTAGCATCTACAAATATGCCATGTCCACCAATTGGTTTTACAATAGGAATGCCATATTCTATCATTTTTTCGCCTAAATAAATTACTTGGCCAACCCTTGCTTTAATATGGTCATCGTTAACACTTTCTCCAATGCCAATGGCCATGGCTTCCATATCTCTTCCTGCAAGTCCGCCATAGGTGTGAAGTCCTTCATAAACAACTACCATATTTCTGGCTTCTTCATAAACATCCCAATCATTGATGGCCAAAAATCCGCCAATATTTACTAAAGCATCTTTCTTAGCACTCATTGTTGCGCCATCTGTATAAGAGCATATTTCTTTTACAATTTCTCGGATTGTTTTTTTATCGTAGCCTTTTTCTTTTTGTTGAATAAAATAAGCATTCTCTGAAACCCTAGTCATATCATGTATTACACGAATTCCATGTTTTTTTGTAAGTACTCGAAGTTCTTTTAAGTTTTTCATGCTAATGGGTTGACCACCGGCCATATTAACACTAGTAGCCATGCTTACATAGGGTATTTTTTTTGCGCCATGTTTTTTTATCAGTGCTTTCAATTTATCTAAATCGACATTTCCTTTAAATGGAAATTCGTTTTCGGCATCGTGCGCTTCATCTATAATAATATCTTCAAATTTTCCACCAGCAAGTTCTTGGTGTAGTCGGGTAGTAGTAAAATACATATTACCCGGAATGATATCTCCTTTTTTAATTAATATTTTTGATAGAATATTTTCTGCGCCACGACCTTGGTGTGTTGGAATTAAATATTTGTATCCATAAACTTCTTTAACCACTTCTTCAAGATGGTAAAAATTACTACTTCCGGCGTATGCTTCATCGCCAAGCATCATGCCAGCCCATTGTCTATCACTCATGGCAGAAGTGCCGCTATCAGTTAATAAATCAATATAAACATCTTCGGATTTCAATAAAAAAGTATTGTATCCAGCTTCTTTCATTGCTTTTTTTCGTTGAGCATGGGTGGTCATTTTTAATAATTCCACCATTTTAATTTTATATGGTTCTGCCCAACTCTGTTTAATAGGTTTCATATTATTTATTTTATTGGAGATAATTTCGCTGTAAAATGTCGGAGCATTGGCGCTTCTTCTGTAATTGTTAATCCTTTAATGGTTGATTTTTTTTCAAAAACTTCAATGATTACTTCGGCTACATAATCTATATGGCTTTGAGTATAAACGCGTCTAGGAATAGCCAATCTAACTAGTTCTAATGCTGCAGGAATTAATTGATTTTGTTGATCGTATTTACCAAACATTAAAGAACCTATTTCAACACCTCTTATACCGCCGTGCACATATAAGGCAGCAACTAATGCTTGCCCAGGGTATTGGTTTACGGGTATATGCGAAAGAAATGCTTTGGCATCAAGGTATACCGCATGTCCCCCAGCTGGTTGCATAACAGGAACACCTGCTGCTATTAATTTATTAGTTAAGTATTCTATGCTACGAATACGGTATTGTAAATAGTTTTCGTCCATTACTTCGTCTAATCCAATGGCAATGGCTTCTAAGTCTCTACCTGCTAATCCGCCATAGGTAGGAAAGCCTTCTGTCATGATGAGCATATTTCTACAATGCAGTGCCAGTGTATCATTGTGCATAGCAAGAAATCCACCAATATTGGCAAATGCATCTTTTTTTGCACTCATCGTACAGCCATCAGCATACGAAAACATTTCTTTTACAATTGTTGGTATTGGAATGTTGGCATATCCCTTTTCCCGAATTTTTATAAAATAGGCATTCTCTGCAAAACGACAGGCGTCAATAAATAAGGGTATTTGGTGTTGATTACAGATGGCTCTAACTGCTTTAATATTTTCCATACTTACAGGTTGACCACCGCCAGAATTATTGGTAACTGTAATAATGCAGAGTGGAATATTTTCAGCACCTTTCTCTGTAATAAAATGATTAAGTGCAACAATATCCATATTCCCTTTAAATGGAGCAGGAATGGAAGGATGCTTTCCTTCATTGCAAATCAAGTCAATTCCTTCTGCACCAGAGAATTCTATATTGGCTCTTGTAGTGTCGAATAAAGTGTTACTCACAAAGTATTTTCCGGGGCCCCCAAGTATACTAAAAAGAATTTTTTCTGCTGCTCTTCCTTGGTGGGTTGGTATGACCAAAGGCAATCCTGTAATACGTTGTATGGTTTCTTCAAATCTAAAAAAACTACTGCTACCAGCATAAGATTCATCGCCTTGCATAATGCCAGCCCATTGATTACTACTCATAGCACTGGTGCCACTATCAGTTAGTAAATCAATTAAAACTTTATTGGCATGTATTAAAAAAGGGTTGTAGTAAGCGGTTTCTAAAACACGAATTCTTTCTTCTTTAGTAGTGAAATAAATAGGCTCTACAGATTTAATCCGAAATGGTTCAATGATTGTTTTCATGTATGAATTTAAAAATTTATAAAGCAATCTTTTCAACCACAGATACCACTTAGTAATAAGTTATAAACCTGACTGAAATAGATTGGCCAAATGATTGGTCAAATAAATAAAAAGATTAAAAATTGTTGATAATTGTTTGTCAAAAAAAATATTGACAATAGAGGAGATAGCTATGCAATGCTACCCAGGGCTTTAATTCAAGAAGGCTTACTAATAATGTTTTTCCAAATCTGCATATTGTAAAGTTCCATTTTTTTATTGATTAGCAAATTATTTTTTTTAAAGCGTATAATTGCTATCATTGACTTGCTTAAACGTATCTTCAATTTGAATTTTATTAATAGCGTATTGATCTAATGACAAATCATTTGCCTATATCATACAACGATAGAACACTTTTTCACCTTTTGCGGCATTTTTCGTTGGTCAATGCAAATGCTATACAATGCTTAATTGACCGTGGTTATAATCAAGCACTAATTGACGAAAACTTACAAATTCCAGGATCTAAATTTCATGAATTTTTCGCAACGGATATAAAATCTTTATTGCTTCAAAGTGCAACTATTAAAGAAACTGCTTCTTTTCGGCAAAATGGCTACTTGCATCTTTGCTATGAGTTCAACGCATTGAAATTTCCAGAAGGAATTGGAACAATAGGAATCGTTCCATTAGATGCATTAAAATCATTAACGCCAAACAAACCCGTTCTCAAAAAGAATAGGGGACATTTATTACTACACGCAACTGTTTCAAAACTTCCAATTACAAATTTGCTAACACTGGTTTTAAAAGAACAACAAACCAGTAATTTTTTAATCACTGCATTTCCAGGACCTGCAGTATTGCCTCTGCCTTCAACAAAATTTAGTACTGAATTTAATGAAACCTGCAAATTGTTTTGGGAGCAACAGGTATTTTTAAGTTTAGATTAATCAAAACGATTCTTGCCAATTATCAATTTTTAATTTCGAAAAAAAATCGGTTTCTTCTAATTCAATAACTGCACCAGGTTCCCAATTTTTAAGTTCAATATTTTCAATAGATACCCGAATCAGTCTTCTGCATTTATGGTGTACCGCTGCTACCATTTTTCTAACCTGATGAAACTTGCCTTCTGTTAAATTAATTATTAACCATGTATGTGGTATATGTGCTGGTATTTCGTGCTTGGGGCTATCTAGCCAAATGGGTTTCGAAACAATACTAACATCACAAGCCTGAGTTTGATAAGCTAGGCCTCCTTTAATTTCAATGGTTACGCCAACTTGTAGTTTTTTGAGTGTTTCTTCTGATAAATTATTTTTTACTTGTACCAAATAAGTTCTGGTATGCGATGTTGTTCCTTGAAATAATAGCCTTGTTACTTTAGGATTAGTAGTTAACAATAATAAACCTTCGGAATGATTGTCAAGCCTGCCAATAGCATGAATTCCTTCTGGAAATGGGTAGTTTAACTGCCCTAAAAGTGTTACATCGTGCGAACTAATAAACTGCGAAACCATCTTATATGGCTTGTTTATTACAAAGTATCGATGCGTTTTTTGGGTCATTTTTGGGTTTTACAGTAGTGTTTACGAATAGGTTGCGAATATATTGTAAAGAAAAGCAGTAGCCGTTTTCCGATAAAAACTATCTTTAAACATTGAAACCAAACCTATTGAAATGCTAAGTAACAACGATATACTTAAAAAAATACGTGTAGCCCTCTCTCTTCGAACCGAAGAAGTGATTCATATTTTATCTCTAGAAGGCTTTGTAATTACCAAAGGTGCTTTAGGTGATTTGTTTCGTCATCCAGACCATCCTAGTTATGTAGAAGCAGGTGATCAAATCCTAAGGAATTTTTTAAATGGCTTGGTTACTTATAAAAGAGGAAAGTTAGAAGACGAAGCATCGAGCGATAAAAAATAAGTCCTTCCTATAGATTTTTTGTAATTTTTTTTTTTGATGACAGCCGAACAACAGAGACTTAAAGTTAACGCTAGTAAAAAAGTACCCTTAGAGCAATGGGGCCCATATTTATCCGAACGCCAATGGGGAACCGTACGAGAAGATTATAGTGGAAATAGTGATGCATGGAATTATTTTCCTTTCAATCACGCCCAAAGTAGGGCCTATGTTTGGGGTGAAGATGGACTAGGGGGCATATCAGATTTTTTTGGCAATTTATGTTTTGCCATTTCATTATGGAATGGGAAAGATGAAATTTTAAAAGAACGTTTATTTGGCTTAGGAAATTACGAGGGTAACCATGGAGAAGATGTTAAAGAACTCTATTATTATTTAGATAATATTCCTTCGCATTATTATATGCAGATGCTGTACAAGTATCCGCAAAACGCCTTTCCTTATCAACAACTACTGGAGGTAAATAAAAATAGAAGTAGGCAAGAAACGGAATATGAAATATTAGATACAGGCGTTTTTGAAGACAATAAATATTTTGATGTTTATATTACTTATGCAAAATATAGCAAGCGCGATATTGGAATAAAAATCGAGATAATTAATAGGGGTAAAAATGCAGCCCCAATAACAGTTTTGCCCAATTTATGGTTTTACAATAGATGGAAGCAAAATGATATGATTCAAAAACCTATCATTCAAGAAGTGCAAGACGGAATTGTACGCGCAACACATGAAAGGCTAGGAAAATATTATTTGTATTATCAAAAATCAAATGACCGTTTTTTTACAGAAAACGAAACAAATACCGATAAATTATTTGGAACACCCAACGAATCAATATTTGTAAAAGATGCATTTAATGATGGAATCATTTCAAAAAAAAATATTACAGAACTAAGTAGCAAAAAAGAAGGCACCAAATTTGCACCAGTTTATCATTTTAATATTCCAGCTGGAGGTTCAAAAACAATTTATTTACGTTTAGGAGATGTGTTGTTAGACAATCCTTTTTCAAAGGATTGTGATAGTATTTTCTCTCAAAGAAAAATAGAAGCAGACGAATTTTATGATGAAATTCTGCCAGACCAATTATCGGCAGATATTAGAAATATTCAAAGGAAGGCACTAGCAGGTTTGTTGTGGAGTAAACAGTATTATCATTATGATGTTGAAAAATGGCTCAGTAAATCGGATGGAATTGCTCCTATCACAGACCAACGAAAATATGGGCGAAATCACGATTGGCAACATTTAAAAAATCAAGATATTGTATTGATGCCCGATAAATGGGAATATCCCTGGTATGCAGCCTGGGATCTTGCTTTTCATTGTGTGCCAATTGCAATGGTAGATCCAACTTTTGCAAAACACCAACTTAGTTTGGTGATGCGCGAATGGTATATGAAGCCAGATGGTCAGCTGCCTGCTTACGAATGGAATTTTGGAGACGTTAATCCGCCGGTACAAGCTTGGGCGGCTTTGCAGGTTTACAATATAGAAAAGAAACAAACAGGAAAAGGCGATGTAGTTTTTTTGAAAAAAATCTTTCAAAAATTAATTATCAATTTTACTTGGTGGATTAATAGAAAAGATAAAAACGGAAAAAATATATTTGAGGGAGGATTTTTAGGACTAGATAATATTGGCGTATTTAATAGAAGTGTTCAATTGCACAGTCAAGCATTGTTAGAACAAGCAGATGGTACTAGTTGGATGGGTATGTATGCGCTGAATTTAATGGATATGGCCCTTGAAATATCTATGCATGACGAATCTTTTGAAGATACGGCCACTAAGTTTTTTGAACATTTTGTATTGATTGCCGAAGCCCTCAATGAAAAGGGAATGTGGAATGATGAAGATAAATTTTATTACGATACACTAGGCCTTCCAGGTAGCAAGCCTATCCAATTACGCATTCAGTCAATTGTGGGTTTGACTTCTTTATTTGCGGTTTCCATAATCAATAAAAAAGTATTTGAAAAGTTGCAAGACTTTACTAAACGGATAACTTGGTTTGAACAGTATCGTTTAAAAAACAACCGTTTTTGGCCCAATGAAGAAAAAGCAGAAGAAGGAAAAACATTGATTTCTCTTATTCCAAAAGATCGCTTAATTGCCATATTACAACGCTTGTTAAGTGAAACTGAATTCTTGTCTCCTGGTGGAATTAGGGCCTTGTCTAAATACCACCAAGAAAATCCTTATAAAGTAAATATTGAAGGAACAGATTATTCTATTCAATACGATCCTGGTGATAGTACTTCTGATTTTTTTGGGGGCAATAGTAACTGGCGCGGTCCTGTATGGATGCCTATTAATTATATGATCATACAAAGCATTAAAAAATTTGGCGAATTTTATGATGCGTCACTTACTGTTGAATATCCAACTGGTTCAGGCAATTTCATTACACTAAAAGAAGTGGCCATTGAATTAACCAAAAGGGTAATCAGTTTGTTTGAATTAGATGGTGCACATTGCAGACAATTAAATGCAGAACAAAATTGGTTTTATTGTCAACCAGAAAACAAAGATTTAGTATTGTTTTATGAATATTTTAATGGTGATAATGGTAGGGGTTTAGGTGCTAGTCATCAAAGTGGATGGACAGCATTAGTAGCTGAATTAATTAATGAAATATCGCCCAAAGAAAAAATAAAAAAAGAAATATTGCTTAATGAAGAGGATGATGAAGCAAGTGAATTGTAAAATAAGCAAGTAATGATATAGTTAAAACCACAATGATGGCAATGATTGTCCATGATTGTTCTTTTATTTGTCTATTGATTTGACGTTTTTTTCGTTTGCCAATTTGCTTTTGTAATTGACTGTTTAATTGTGTAACATAGGCTTGCGTTAATTGTGGATCTTTAAAATTTTGAAGTCCTTCAATTGCTTCATTTACCATTAGGTCTTCTGCCATTTGGTTCTCAACCAAAAAACGCTCCTCAGCACTAGCTGTGCCAGCTAAATACTTTTGAAATAGCTGTTCGTCTATGCTATTACTATTGGATAATATGTTTTTTAAATCAGACATTATAATTGCTGCAATTTATTCATAACTAGTGTTTTTAAATTGCGTTTGCCATTTTGAATATAACTCTTTACTTGCAATAAACTAAATCCTGTTACTGCTACAATCTCTTGGTAACTCTTTTTTTCTAAATAAAACAAACTTACACAAGCTTTTTGAGGATGATTTAATTCATTCAAAGCTTTTTCTAGAACGGCATAAGTATTTTCTTTGTTGCTATTTTCGGGTTCAAAATAGGAATTGTCATGGATATTAACTTCGGTACTAATTGTTACCCATTTTGTTTTATCCCTTAACTGCATCAAGCAATGATTCCTAGCAATGGTATAAAGCCAACTTTTTAAAAAGTCTACGTTCGTTTTTGGTAATGCAATAATTGCTTTTAAAAAAACTTGTTGTACGGCATCCTTAGCCGCTTCTTCATTTCTAAGATATTTCATACATACACCTAACAATAATAGGGTATAGCGTTGCAGCAAAATACCTAGCCATTGACTATCTTGATCGAGTTTAAATTTCTCGAGCAGTTCTTTGTCGCTGATATTTTCTAGGTTGTTTTTTTGCAACACGTTAAAAAATGCTTTAATACTTAGATGCCAATTTTCTAAAATTCCATAACTTGAACTAAAATTAGTCAATGTCTTTTGTAATAGCCATAGTTCCTGTATCACCCATGCGGTTAGAAGCATCTCACCGCGCAGAAATGGTGAACCAATTATTATTTGGAGAAACGGCCAAAGTGCTAGAGTCTACAAAAGATTTTACAAAAATTCAATGCATTTACGACGATTATATTGGATGGTGCCAAACAAGCCAATTAGCGGCCATTCCAGAGGCTTTGTTGAATAATAGCAACAATGTGCTAACTGCAAATTACCTGTCTGAGATCAAGTGCAATGGAGCGTCTATGCAAATTCCTATGGGTTGTCCTGTAGGAATATTTCAAAATGGCCAAACGCAAATAGGAAATGATCTTTTTAATGTATCAGTATCATTAATCCAACCATCAGCAGCATTAGTAAATGATTCTGCTATTAATGCTATAGCGAATAGTTATTTAAACACGCCTTATTTATGGGGCGGAAAATCAATTTTTGGAATTGATTGTAGTGGGTTTACCCAACAAGTGTATAGAAGTTTAGGAATGGCCTTGCCACGGGATGCTCATCAACAGGCAGCTTTAGGCGAAGTGGTAGGTTTTTTACAAGAAGCCAAATGCGGCGACCTTGCATTTTTTGATAATGCAGAAGGCAAAATTACCCATACTGGATTAATGTTAAACAATGCAACCATTATTCATTCCTCTGGTAAAGTTCGAATTGATCCTATCGACAATATGGGTATTGTAAATAAATTATCGGGCGAAAGAACCCACCAATTAAGAATCATTAAAAGATACTTTCTTTAAACGCCAAAAGCAGCCCATTGAGCTGCTTTTGTAAATATGGTATTAATTCAAACGAATTAAAGTAAGTCTAAAGATTTAGCAAAATAAGTAACAGTACCTGGTAATGCTAACCAAAAAAATTGACGATAAACCACTAGTAAGGTGATTAAAATCCCTAACCATATAAAAAACCAAAGCCAATTTTTACCATTTGATTTTACTGCTTCCATTGTTATTTATTTTTTGCAAATATAGGAACGACTTGCTTATTTTTTTCAAATTCTCTAGTTTCTATTCTAATTATTTAAACTGGAGGCTATTTTGTACTGAAACTGTATTTATAGTCAACCAACCAATTAGCCTCTTTTTTAACCACTTTAATTTTTTTGATTGATTTTTCAAATGAACTACTGTATTGAATAACAGTAGATATTGAGTCAATATCGTCTACCTGAATAATATTAATTGAGGCTGTTCTAGATTGCTGACGGCCTTCTTTGTCTTTACTACGGTATTCTGTTTCAAGTGCTCCAAGCAGTTGTTGGTTGGTTTGGTCGGCAAGCATAAAAAAAGCGGCTTTTGTAAAATCGCCCTTATATCCGGCATCTATAAATTCTCTTCCAGCATCAAATGCATTTTCTGCTTTTTTATAGTCAGTTGTTTTGGTAGCACAAGCAGCTAGTAGAATGATAGAAAGTGTTAATATTTTATACATCTGTTTTCGTTTAATAAAAGGGTATGATTTTTGTAAAATTACTAACTATAAAAGCTTGTAGCAGAATTAACTTATTTAATTCTTTTTAATTTATCAAAATCATAACTTAGCAATTAACACCCTAAAAAAGTCACATGAAAAAAAGCTTCTTTTTAAGTTTTATTATTTTGATGGTATTCTCATCAAATGCAGCAATACCAAGTGCTAGCAAAAACAACGACACTGCTATAAGCTATACCTCCAAACTCGATGAAAAAATGGTTAAGGATGCTATGCAGGCATTTAACAGTCTTTCTAAAGCAGAGCGGAAAGCACGTTTTGGTGAAGTGAAATCTTTGGTAAAAAACTACCATCAACAGCAAAACGAAGATGGAACTGAAGTTAGTACAAACACACTATTGTATGCTATTCTGGCAATTTTGTTACCTCCACTAGCAGTAGGGCTTCACGAAGGTGGTATTAATAACCGATTTTGGATTAGCCTTTTATTGTCACTTTTATTCTTTTTACCAGGAATTATTTACGCACTAATTGTGGTGTTAACATAGCCAAAGTAGAAGGGTTGATAAAAATATTTACCAATAATGTGTGTTTTTTACACAATAGTAGATAAATTTATGCCCTAAACGATTGTTATGTTATTGAAAAAACTATTTTTTCTAGCTTTTTTGCTCGTATTATTGAGCGCTTGTTCTAATTCATCCAACAAGTTTATTGCATTAGATACGGCAACTATTGAAGGTCATCCAGCTTGGATGATGAATAGTAATATCTATGAAGTAAATGTGCGCCAATATACCGCAGCAGGAACCTTTCAGGCATTCAGTGAACATTTAGAAAGGCTGAAAGAAATGGGGGTGCAAACACTATGGTTTATGCCTATCAATCCTATTAGTAAGGTTGATAGAAAAGGCAGCTTGGGTAGTTATTATGCAGTAGCAAATTATACAGCAATCAATCCCGAATTTGGCAATTTAGCCGATTGGAAGGCCTTGGTTAAAAAAGCACACGAATTAGGCTTTAAAGTAATGATAGATTGGGTACCTAATCATTCTGGTGCAGATCATCCATGGTTACAATCGCATCCAGATTTTTATGTAAAAGACAGTACAGGAAAGCCTGTTTCGCAATACGATTGGACTGATACACGCAAACTCAATTACAATAACCAAGAATTGTGTGATAGTATGCTTGCTGCTATGCATTATTGGGTGAAGGAAACAGATATTGATGGTTATCGTTGCGATTTTGCAGGTGGTGTATCTGATGCGTTTTGGACCAAGGCCATAAAAAGCTTAAAACAAGAAAAAAATATCTTCATGTTAGCAGAAGCAGAAAAGCCATCATTATATACCGATGGTTTTGATGCAACTTATGGCTGGACAGAATTTTCTATGATGAAATTAATTGCAGCTGGCAAAAGAAATGCAGCGGCATTAGATAGTGTAGTGAAGCAAGTAGATACAACCTATCCTGCCAATGGATTACGCTTGTGTTTTACCAGTAATCACGACGAAAATAGCTGGAATAAAGCAGATTTCGCAACCATGCCAGGCGATATTCATGCTCCGTTTGCTGTATTGGCTCAAACATTCAAACGGGCAATTCCGCTTGTTTATACCAGTCAAGAAGAGCCATTATTGCGTAGCATTTCCTTTTTTGAAAAAGATACGATTCCTTTTGCAAAATATGCCCGTGCGCCTTTTTATAAAAAATTATTGAACCTACACACTAGTTCTGCAGCACTAGCAGCTAATGCCGGATTTAAGAAATTAGTATCTACAGCAGACGATAAAATATACGCTTACACAAGATTCGCAAATAATAGCAAAGTATTGGTAGTATTGAATTTAAGCGCAAATGCACAGTCTGTTACTATTAATGACAATACTACAATAGGCGAGGCTACAGAATTGTTTTCAAATCAAAAAATTAACATTAAAACCGGCCATTCGTTTGCACTTGCGCCATGGGGTTATCAAGTGTATTCGTATCAATAAAGCTTTCTATTTACCTTTGCGGAATGAATCGTTCTGAACTAGTTAATCAAATACAAGAAAAAAACAGTTTCCTCGTAGTAGGATTAGATACAGATATTACCAAAATTCCCAAGCATTTAATGGGGGAAACCGATCCTGTATTTGCATTTAACAAAGCAATCATTGACGCCACTAAAGACCATTGTGTGGGTTATAAAATTAACACAGCTTTTTACGAATCACAAGGATTGAAAGGCTGGGAGAGTATGGAGAAATCCTTACACTATATTCCTAACACACATTTTAAAATTGCAGATGCCAAGCGTGGCGATATTGGCAATACATCTGCGCAATATGCCAAAACATTTTTTGAAGTTTTACCTTTTGATGCAGTAACCATCGCCCCATATATGGGAGAAGATAGTGTACGACCATTTTTAGAATATGAAAATAAGTGGAGCATTGTTTTGGGTTTAACCTCAAACGCTGGCAGTAATGATTTTCAACAATTAATGGTACAGCCTGCTTATCAAGTTCAAACACTTGAACCACACATTACACAAAACAATTCAGAAAAACGATTATACGAAACTGTCTTAGAAAAAATTGCTTCTTGGGGAACCCCCGAGAATTTAATGTTTGTAGTGGGTGCTACACGTGCAAGTGACCTTGAAAATATTCGATCCATTATTCCAGAACACTTTTTATTAGTGCCGGGTGTGGGAGCTCAAGGTGGCAGTTTAGCCGAAGTTTCTAAGTATGGAATGAATAGAGATTGTGGTTTATTAGTAAATGCTAGTAGGGCCATTATTTTTGCCAGCAGTGGTGAAGATTTTGCAACTGTAGCAACAAAAGTTGCAAAGGAATATCAAACAGAAATGAAAACTTACTTGCCTTTTTGATGAATGCTTTCTTGCATTGTAGTAGCTAGTTCCTTTGCCCAATAAGCATAAGATTTTTCACTGTAATGCAATCCATCTTCGGCAAGTAAACTCGTGTCATTTTCCGCCAAATTGGTATGATTTGTAAGGTCAATAAAATTGCAGCCATTTTTTGTTGACAATAGTTTGCAAATTTCATTGAAAGAGGCAATTTTATTTGTTGTGTTATTTTTTTTATTTGAATGTCCAAATGTTGTAATGGTCCAATCTGGAATAGACATTAAAAAAACTTGTTTGGCATTTCCTCCGGTTAAGTGAATGGCTTTTTTTATTAGAAAACTAAGGTCTTCAGAAAAACTTTCTAACCCTAATCCTCGGTATTGGTTGTTTACGCCAATGAGTAAACTAACAAAATCATAAGAATCATTTAATTGTTGTTTAATTAAATGGTCGGCCAATTCAAAACTTGTCCATCCAGTTTTTGCTATAATTTCTGGGGCATGAAAATGCAAGCCTGCGCTACGGAGTAATTGAATTGTTTGGTATGGGAATCCAGCATGTAGTGCAACAGATTCACCAATGGTGTAGGAATCTCCCAAACAAATTAGGCTATGGCAATGGGTACTCATTTTTATTTATTTATAAACTTGTACAATAAAAATTTCTTATTGATCGGGATACTAAAAATGGTCTCTTAAGATACAATAAAATTGGTACACATCCAAATAACTACAGTACATAGGCGCGGGGGCTAGTCGAATCACACCAGGTTCTCTAAAGTCAACAATAATGCCATTTTCAATCATTTTATTGTGAATGGCTTTTGCATTTTCTTTAAAATACAAACTCAATTGAGCACCCCTTTGATTGGGGTTCGAGGGTGTAATTATTTCAAAACTTAAATTGGGTAATTGCTGCATTAAAAATGCTAAATAATTTGTAAGTGATATACTTTTTTTTCTTAGATTTTCTATACCTGCTTCGTCAAATAATTCGAGAGATGTTTTTAGTCCAATACAATTAAAAACTTGTGTAGTACTGATGTTCCAGCCAGAAGCATTTGGTTTTGGCAGAAATCCTTTTTCCATTTTAAACCTTGTTGCCTCATCGTTTCCCCACCATCCAGCTAATCGAGGTGTGTTAATATTTGAAGCCCATTTTTCGTGCACAAATACACCGCCCACAGCACCAGGTCCAGCATTCAAGTATTTATAGCTGCACCAAACTGCAAAATCAACATTCCAGTCGTGTAATGCTACAGGAACATTACCTACTACATGCGCTAGATCGAATCCAACAACCGCGCCAACTTGCTGTGCCGCTTTTGTAATTGCTTGCATGGGGTATAATTGACCAGTATAGTAATGAATACCTCCCATAATTACCATTGCTAATGCTGTTCCTGCATTTGCAATAGCTTCTAGAATGTCTGCTTCAATTAAATGTTTATTGCCATTGTTAGGGGCTATTTCAATTATGGTTGTAGTAGGATCTAATCCAAAATGTTTTACAAGTGTTTCAACCGCATATTGGTCTGATGGAAAAGCGCCAGATTCCATAATTATTTTAAAACGTTCTTTGGTAGGTTGATAAAAACTGAGCATTAACAAATGAAGGTTCACTGTTAAACTGTTCATCACTGTTATTTCTGAAGCACTTGCACCAACAATTTTTGCAAGGCTAGGCTGCAAGAATTCGTGGTAATTAAGCCAAGGATTTGTTCCGCCAAAATAGCCGCCAACAGCCTTCTCTCGCCAGGTTGTTAATTCTATTTCAAATGCAGTTTGCAATTTTTTTGGTTGTAATCCTAATGAGTTTCCGCAAAAATAAATGGCATTTTTTCCATTGTGCTGTGGGAAATAAAATGCGTCTTTTAAATAGGCTAAAGTATCTGCAGCATCAGCTGCTTTTGCAAATGCTATACTTGTATCAAATATTTCAGACATAAAATTCATTAATCAATGTATACGATGTTAACAATTACCAATACCAAAAGTTTAAATTAACACCTAATAAAATGGCAATATGTTCATATAAATGAATATTTGCAAATGGATATTCCAAAAAACGCCTTCATTTCATTTATAGTCAAATGCATTATTTTATAATGTTTAATGATAACAAAACAAAGCATTACAAAGCGTAAAATAACCAATATTCAATTACGTATTAGATTTGTTGCTTAGAAATAAAAAAGTATTAAACCTAACACAAATCATTGCATCGCTGTAATTTTGTTGGAGTGCATCAAATTCATTGGGTTATTTTTATTAGTATTTAATTGAAAAATAATGGCAGCCAAAACAGATCAATTTCAATCTCCCGATTATTATTTGTTAGACGAACTCTTAACCGAAGAGCAAAAACTAATCAGACATTCTGTTCGCAGTTATGTGAAAAAAGAAATTTCTCCCATTATTGAAGACTATGCACAACGTGCAGAATTTCCTATTCAAATAGTTAAGCAATTGGGCGATTTGGGATGTTATGGTCCTACTATTCCTGTACAATATGGGGGAGGTGGATTAGACTATATCAGTTATGGTTTAATGATGCAAGAATTAGAACGCGGCGATAGTGGTATTAGAAGTGCTGCAAGTGTGCAAGGTTCATTGGTGATGTATCCGATTTATGCATACGGATCTGAAGAACAAAAAAATAAATACTTGCCAAAATTAGCCAGTGGAGAATGGTTGGGCTGTTTTGGTTTAACCGAACCCGATCATGGTAGCAATCCCTCTGGCATGTTAGCCAAACTAAATGATGCTGGTACGCATTATATATTGAATGGCGCTAAAATGTGGATTAGTAATGCACCATTTGCGCATGTAGCAATAGTATGGGCAAAAAATGATTCAGGAGAAATTGTAGGTGTAATTGTTGAGCGAGGAATGAAAGGATTTAGCACACCAACCATACATGGAAAATGGAGTTTGCGTGCAAGTGCAACTGGCGAATTGGTGTTTGACAATGTTGTGATTCCTAAAGAAAATGTGTTACCAAATATTAAAGGATTAAAAGGACCATTAGGTTGTTTGTCTAAAGCCAGATATGGCATTGCTTGGGGAGCGCTTGGTGCAGCGATGGATTGTTATGATACTGCTTTGCGTTATAGTCAAGAAAGAATGCAATTTGATCGACCCATTGGAGGCTTTCAATTACAACAAAAAAAGTTGGCCGAAATGATCACTGAAATTACAAAAGCGCAATTATTGGTATGGCGTTTAGGCGTATTAATGAATGAAGGAAAAGCAACTGCACAACAAATTAGCATGGCAAAGCGAAATAGTTGCGAAATAGCCACTAATATTGCAAGAGATGCCCGACAGATTCTTGGCGGAATGGGTATCACAGGAGAATATAGCGTAATGCGGCACATGATGAATTTAGAAAGTGTTATTACATACGAAGGCACACACGATATTCATTTATTAATTACGGGGATGGATATTACAGGATTTAATGCCTTTAAATAAATTGGTTTTATGGAAGCAAGTACACCCAATCAAATAAAAATTTTCTTAATAGGAATGATGGGCAGTGGCAAATCTTATTGGACAAAGTATTTATCCAAAAAAATAAAAACTGGTGGATACGATTTAGACTTTATCATTGAGTCTAATGAAGAAAAAACAATTGCCGAAATTTTTGCAGAAGATGGCGAAGATTATTTTCGTCAACAAGAAGCGAAAATTTTACGCTGGTTTAAAGAAAAGAAAACTTTTGTATTAGCTACTGGAGGAGGTACGCCATGCTTTAGTGAAAATATTAAATGGATGAATCAACAAGGCTTAACTATTTGGATTGATGAACCCATTGAAGAATTAGTAAAAAGATTGTTACCCGAAAAAGACCATCGACCTTTAATAAAAAATTTATCCAACGAAGCATTGCATGATTTTTTAACCAATAAAAGAAATGAGCGCTTGCCTTTTTATGAACAAGCAAAAATTCATTTAACCAACCCCAATATCAACGAAAAAATGTTTTTAAAAATCATCAAAGAAAATGCAAAATAAATTCATTGTTTCGGCTGCTTTTTTGGGTGCATTAACTGTGGCACTTGGTGCTTTTGGGGCTCATGCTTTAAAACAGTTGGTTTCAGAGCAAGCGTTAACCACTTATGAAACTGCAGTGCGGTACCAATTTTATCATGTGTTTGCATTGGCTATTACAGGGATACTTTATGCCAACAATCCCAACAAATTAATTAGAAATGCGGGTGTTTTTTTTATGATTGGAATAACACTTTTTAGTGGTTCATTATATACACTCACATATATTGCTTATTCAGGCAATTCAAGCCTTTCATGGGTAGGTCCTATCACCCCAATTGGCGGACTTTTTTTAACACTTGGCTGGATTCAACTAGGTTTAGGCCTAAAAAGAACCAACCAATAGTGGAAAACTCCCTTTTAAATCAACAGTTTTGCACATCAGGTAGCCCTTTCATTTTCAGGGCTGTTGCATAGCTTATATTTGTTTTCATGGCCAATAGTTTAAAAAAGAAAACGCCGCCTCCTCCAGATCCAGAACAATTAACTGCCGATAAAGAAGCGCAGGTAACTGTAACTGAAGTTGTAAAGGATGAAAGAACAGGCAAAATAGCAGGTGCAATCAGTTTGCTAACGGCAGGATTTTTGTTTGTGGCACTTACTTCATACCTGTTTTCTTGGCAAGAAGACCAAGACATTGTTCACCAATTTGGGATAAAGATTTTTTCAACTGCAGATATTAAGGTTAACAATTTATTGGGTGTACTTGGTGCTTATACAGCACATCTATTAATTTATAGAGGATTTGGTTTGGCCTCTTATTTATTCTGTACTTTTTTCTTTGTACTAGGAATGAATTTGTTGTTCGATAAAATCATTTTTAAGGTTTCAAGAAATATCAAATATGTTTTAGTAGGATTATTGGTATTGAGCATGGCTTTTGCATTTGTTACAAGTGGAAGCGAATTTTCTTGGGGCGGTGCAGTAGGTGAAATCATGCGTGATTGGTTTGTAAAATGGCTAGGCAAATTAGGAACAGGAGCGCTATTATTGTTAGCAGTGTTTACGTATGTTATTTGGCGATTTAATCCAAGGTTTGTGTTGCCAGAATGGAATAAAAAATCATCAGATATAATTCCTGTAACAACCGCAAATGAAATGCCTGATTTGGTTGATGATGAATTGCCTGTATTTAAAGAGTGGAATGAATCACCAACAGAAGCAAAACTATTTATACATCAAAGTGCCGAAGAACCTTTAAGTAATAACAAACTTAAAAATGATGCTGCAGCTGTTGTGTTAGCTGAACCAGATGAAGAAGAACTGGTTAGCCCATTAAACCAGTTTGATTTACAAGAAAAAGATATTGCAGCAACAGAAGATTTTACGGAGCCAGAAATACTAATTCCAGTTGTTCCTTATACACCAGTTGTAAAAACGCCTATTGTAGATACATTGCAAAATGCCGATTTAGAATTAGAAATAAAAGCAGTGCCACAAGTTGAAGAACCCGTGAGTTCAAAAGTAGCAGCAGCGGTAGGTAGTTTGGCTAGCAAATACGATGTTACACTCGACTTAAAAGACTATAAATATCCCACATTAGATTTATTAGAAACACATGGCAGTGAAAAAATTGTACATGATCCTGCAGAGTTAGAAACGCACAAGAATCAAATTATTGCTACGCTTAAAAACTACGATATAGCCATTCAAAGAATTGCTGCAACGGTAGGACCAACAGTAACACTATATGAGATTGTTCCTGCTCCTGGCGTGCGTATTAGTAGAATTAAAAATCTTGAAGATGATATTGCGCTAAGCCTTGCAGCACTTGGTATTCGTATCATTGCGCCAATTCCAGGTAAAGGAACGATAGGTATTGAAGTGCCTAATATTCGAAAGAGTGTGGTGAGCATGAAAACTTTATTAGCTTCTGAAAAATTTCAGAATAATAATTTTTCTTTACCTATTGCCATTGGTAAAAAAATCGATAACGAAAACTTTATTGTAGACCTTGCTGCAATGCCACACTTATTAATGGCAGGAGCAACAGGTCAAGGAAAATCGGTTGGTATTAATACATTGCTTGTTTCGTTATTATATAAAAAACATCCGTCTCAATTAAAATTTGTTTTAGTTGATCCTAAAAAAGTAGAATTGAGTTTGTACCGTGTTATTGAAAAACATTTCTTGGCCAAATTGCCCGGCGAAGAAGAGTCCATTATTACCGATACAAAAAAAGTAGTACATACACTCAATGCCTTGTGTATTGAAATGGATAATAGGTACGATTTATTAAAAGAAGCAGGTTGTAGAAATATCAAAGAGTACAATGAGAAATTCACTTCTCGAAAACTCAATCCTGAAAAAGGTCACCAATATTTACCATTTATTGTATTGGTAGTAGATGAGTTCGCAGATTTAATTATGACTGCTGGTAAAGAAGTAGAAATGCCCATTGCTCGTTTGGCGCAGTTAGCACGTGCCATTGGTATACATTTAATTATTGCCACACAGCGTCCTTCTGTTAATATTATCACTGGTACCATTAAAGCCAATTTCCCAGCAAGGGTTGCCTTTAAAGTGTCTTCTAAAATTGATAGCCGAACCATTTTAGATGCAGGTGGTGCAGAACAATTAATAGGGAAGGGTGATATGCTCGTTAGTTATAACGGCGAAATAACACGTTTACAGTGCGCTTTTGTTGATACGCCAGAAGTAGAAAAGGTTTGTGCATTTATTGGTAATCAAAAAGGCTATCCGCAAGCGTTTCTATTACCTGAATATGTAGACGAAAAAGATTTAGAAGGGAAAGATTTTGATAGTGGCGATAGAGATGCTTTGTTTGAAGATGCCGCAAGACTAATTGTACAAAGTCAAATAGGATCTACATCCCTTATTCAACGAAGGATGAAACTAGGCTATAACCGTGCTGGTCGATTAATGGATCAATTAGAAGCTGCTGGAATTGTAGGACCAAACCAAGGCAGTAAGGCTCGAGAAGTACGTTATAAAACAGAAATGGAGCTTGAACAATATTTAGATTCGTTAATGTAAGTTTTGTTTTTGCCGATTTAAACCAAGTTCAAACCGATAAGTCTTATTAAGAAATCTTTACCAATACAATCAAAACCTTTGAAGTTGTATATTTGACAAGAATTTACTGGATACTGATTGCTCTAACTAAAAAGTTCCGATGAGAAAAAAAATCTACCTGCCATTTGTATTGGCTTTGTTAATGTGTCAATTTGCATTTTCCCAAAACGATCCAAATGCCAAAACAGTTTTAGACGGTGTAAGTGCTAAAGTAAAAGGCTTTAAAGGCATTTCTGCTAGTTTCAGTATTAAATCAGTTAGTAGTAAAGGAAAGGATAACGGCACCAAAACTGGGTCCATCTCTATAAAAGGGCAGAAGTATTTACTAAAGCAAGGCAAGAATGAAATTATTTGCGATGGTGTGACTATTTATAATTTCGACGGAAATAAAACCATTACAAAATCTACATTAGAAGAGTCCAACCAAACACTTAGTCCTCAAAACTTATTGTCTAATTTTTACGATAAAGACTTTAATTACAAGCTTATTTCTTCTGCTGGTGCATTCCACGAAATAGAAATGACGCCAATCGATAAAAGAAAGAGTTTTTTAAAAGTGAATATTTTTATAGATAAATCAAAAAGTATTATCACTAAAGCAAAAGTGCTAGACAAAAGCAATAATATTTTAGAATTCAATTTAAGTAATTTAAATACCAATGCGGTATTGCCAGATGCAGGTTTTCTTTTTGTAAGGGCGAAGTATCCAAAAGACGCAGAAATACTAGACTAATTTTTAGCCATCATATTCTTAAAGCCATTTGTTTAAACGCGAATGGCTTTTTTATTTTAGGGTTTTATTTAATAAGGAATGTAACTCCTTCTATTGCCAAATCTGTCTGCTGAAAATCTGCTGCGGTTTCGGTTAAAAAATCTGCAAGATCTTCGTATTTGCTACTAAAATGACCAATCAATAATTTGCCAACATTCGCTTTGTTAGCAATGGCTGCAGCTTGAATAGTAGTTGAATGAAAGCGTTCTGCAGCGCGCAATTCCATGTCTTTTAAATAAGTGGTTTCGTGGTAAAGTAAATTAACTTTTGCTACTTTATTAACTATCGATTCATCGTATAAGGAGTCTGCGCAAAATGCATAACTACGCGATGGTGTATTTGCAAAACTTACCCATTCATTTTTAATTAATTCCCCATTTTTTTTATAATAGTCTTGTCCATTTTTTATTTGGTCATAAAATGCCGAGGGAATTTCAAATTCCAAACATTTAACTCGATCAATTTTACGGGGCATTTTCTTTTCACTAAATATAAATCCCCAACAAGGAATTCGGTGTTGTGTGGCAAAGCATGACACTGTAAATTTTGGATGGTCTACAATGATTGTTTCGGTTTCTAGTGCATGAAATGCCAGTTCAAATGGTAGGATGGTGTTAGCAACACTTAATTGCAAATGAATAATGTCTTGAAGTTGCGCCGGACCATAAATATGTAAGATTTGTTTACGACCCAATAATCCCATGGTGGTGATTAACCCAATTAACCCAAAATAATGGTCGCCGTGTAAATGCGAAATAAAAATATACCCAATTTTACTCTGACGGATTTTATAACGCGTTATTTGTGTTTGGGTGCCTTCTCCACAGTCAATAAGAAACAATTGGTCATTCAACGTAACCAATTGACTCGTCGGATGCCGATTAAAGGCTGGAACTGCTGAATTATTTCCTAAAATGGTTACCCCAAACATGTAAATTGGTTTAATATTGATGCAGTAAAAATATTCATAATAAATAACATCTTTATAAACTAACTAAATACGTGCCAAAATGCCATATTCAATTAAATTGCGCCTAATCCCTAAAAATCGGCACTAAAAATTCGAATAATCTATAATTAATTCACTACTTTTGCAGCCGATAAAAATTAGAAGTAAATTTCCGGAGTCTTTTTAAAAATTTTGAGATGCCTTATTTAACAACAGAAAAGAGAGCAAGTATTTTTGCTGAATTTGGTGGAAAAGCCACTAACACTGGTTCAATTGAAGCACAAGTTGCTATTTTGACTGAACGTATCGTTCAGATTTCCAAGCACTTACAGTCTAACAAGAAGGATTTTTCCACCCAACGTGGATTAATGAAAATGGTAGGACAGCGTAAGCGTTTATTGAGCTACATGCAAAAGCACAACCTAACTGGTTACCGTGCCTTAATCGAGAAATTAGGTCTGAGAAAATAATTTTTCAATGATACTTTAGGCTATTCCCAACTGACACATTTGATACGGTTGGGAATAGTCATTTGTATAAATACCTGTTTTCGAGCTAGAAATTCCTTTAACAAAGGCAATAAACTACCTAATTTATATTGGGTAAATTTTACTGCCGAATTACAAAAATAAACCATGTTATCACAACCAACTAGTGTAAAGTTTGACCTTGGCGGTGGCCGCGAAGTAACGCTTGGTACCGGAAAATTGGCCCGTCAGGCCGATGGAGCTGTTACTGTAAGCCAAGGCAATTGCGTTATACTGGCAACTGTAGTTGCCAACAAAGACCCAAAAGAAGGGCAAGACTTTTTTCCATTAAGCGTAGATTACCAAGAGAAGTTTGCATCTGCAGGACGTATTCCTGGATCATTCTTTAAAAGAGAAGCCCGTTTAAACGATTATGAAATTTTAACCAGTCGTTTAATTGACCGTGCCCTTCGCCCATTATTTCCTGAAGATTATTTATGTGATGTACAAGTTCTTGTGAGCTTGATATCTAGCGATAGCGAAATATTACCTGATTCATTGGCTTGTTTAGCCGCTTCAGCAGCACTAGCTGTATCTGATATTCCTGTTAAAGAAATTATTAGTGAAGTGCGTATTGCCCGTGTAAACGGCGTATTTATTGTGAATCCTACTAGAACTGAATTAGCTGCATCCGACCTTGAATTCTTAATTGCTGCTACCGAGAAAAACCTAATGATGGTGGAAGGTGAAGCAAAAGAATGTGCGGAAGCCGATTTAGTAAAAGCCTTACAACTGGCACACGATGCCATTCGTATTCAAATTAAAGCACAAGTAGATTTGCGTGCGCAATTAGGTATTACAGCTGTTCGTGACTACAAAAAACCACCGCAAGACGAAGCAATCAACGAAAAAGTAATTGCATTCGCTAAGCAAAAAGTATACGAAATTTCAAGAAAAGGATCTGCTAAAAACGAACGTTCAGACGCTTACGCTCAATTAAAAGACGAATTGATTGCTAGCTTAGGAACAGAAATTACAGACCTAGAAAAGAAATTGGCTAAAAAATATTACGAAGACCTTAAATGGGAAGTAGTTCGCGATATGATGCTCGAAGATCGTATTCGTTTAGACGGTCGTCAATTAGACGAAGTGCGTCCTTTGGCAATGGAAACAGAGCCATTACCAACCCCACACGGTTCTGCATTATTTACAAGAGGCGAAACACAATCTTTAACTACCGTAACATTTGGTACTAAGTTAGACCAGTTGTTAATGGAAACGGCCAACAAATCAGACTATAGCAATTTCATTTTGCATTATAATTTCCCACCATTTTCAACTGGTGAAGTTAAAATGATGCGTGGTGTAGGTCGCAGAGAAGTTGGTCATGGTAATTTAGCCATGCGTAGTTTAAAGCAAATGATGCCGGGTTCTGAATATGCTTACACCGTTCGTATTGTGAGTGATATTTTAGAAAGTAACGGATCTTCTTCAATGGCTACTGTTTGTGCTGGTTCTCTAGCATTAATGGATGCAGGTGTGCCAATTCCTAAACACGTAAGTGGTGTTGCAATGGGTTTAATTACTCGCGGCGATGGAAAATATGCTATCCTAACAGATATTTTAGGTGACGAAGACCATTTAGGTGATATGGATTTTAAAGTTACTGGTACCCGCGATGGTATCTGTGGCGTACAGATGGATATTAAAGTAGACGGATTGAGCATGGAAGTGATGATGGAAGCATTAGAGCAAGCACGCAAAGGTCGTTTACACATTTTAGATGCTATGTATGATTGTATTCCTGCTGCTCGTTCAGAAGTGAAACCACATGCACCTAGAATGGTTAAATTGATCATTGAAAAAGAATTTATTGGTGCTGTGATCGGACCAGGTGGTAAAGTAATTCAAGAAATTCAACGCGAAACTGGTACAACTATCAATATTGAAGAAGTTGGAAATACTGGTGAAGTAAGCATTTTCTCTGCATCAAAAGAAGCAGTTGAAAAAGCAGTTGCTTGGGTTAGTGGTATTACTGCGGTTCCAAAGGAAGGCGAAATTTATGAAGGTCCTATCAAGGGCATTAAAGAGTTTGGTGCTTTCGTTGAATTCATGCCAGGAAAACAAGGCTTATTGCATATCAGTGAAATTAGTTGGTCTCGTTTAGAAACGATGGACGGCTTGTTCAAAGAAGGCGATGTAGTTAAAGTGAAATTGGTAGGGGTTGATCCTAAAACAGGCAAATTCAAATTAAGCCGTAAGGTATTAATGCCAAGACCCGAATTCAAACCAAGAGCTGCTCACGAAGCAGGTTCTGATGATGGTTCGGCCAACAATGCTTAATACAAATATTTAAGAATATACAATGGCCTGTGAAAACGGGCCATTTTCTTTTTACCGAATTAGATAATATGTCATCTACAATTCAAATTGATATTCAAGTTACCGATGAAGCTGTTAGTGAAACACTGATTGCTTTATTGTCAGAAATTGGTTTTGATGGATTTGAAGAATTACCCAGTTTGTTAAAGGCTTTTATTGCAGAAGTTGATTTCAACAATGAATTGCTAATTGAAGTTTTAGGCAGTCATGTCTATACAAAGTCAACTATTGAAAAACAAAATTGGAACCAATTATGGGAATCGAATTTCGAACCCGTTCAGGTAGCTGATTTTGTTGGAATTAGGGCTTCTTTTCATCCGCCATTTGAAGGTGTGGCACACGAAATAATTATCACACCAAAAATGAGTTTTGGAACTGGCCATCATGCAACTACTTACTTAGTAATGGAAGCAATGCGGGCACTTGATTTTAAAGAAAAATCAGTCTATGATTTTGGTTCAGGAACAGGTATCCTAGCCATACTAGCAGAAAAGTTAGGAGCCGAAAAAATACTTGCTGTTGATAACGACGACTGGTGTATTGAAAATAGTATAGAAAATATTTTCATCAATCAGTGTCAACGAATTACCATTGAAAAAGTAAGTACAGCCGAGTCAAATACGCAATACGAACTGATTTTGGCAAATATCAACAAACACATAATCATTGAAAATATTACCTATCTTGAGCAGGCTTTAGCAAAAGGAGGCACTATCTTATTAAGTGGCTTATTAGTTGAAGACCAATCCGATATCCTAAAATTAGGCCAAGATCTTGGCTGGAAACACCAATTGACCACGCAAAGAAATGGGTGGATTATGCTTCAATTCATGTCTTAACCTAACCAATATCACCTAGGTTATGTACTGATTAAGCTGTTGGTTCCTTATATTTGAATTTCAAAAAATTAATCCCCGGTCTATGAACGAGGTGCTTTTAACTGTTTTGGCTTATTTAATTGGTTCTATTCCTACCGCTGTATGGATTAGTAAATCGAAGTTTAATATAGACATTCGAGAATATGGTAGTGGGAACGCTGGTGCCACCAATACTTTCAGGGTATTAGGTTCTAAATGGGGTTCTATTGTTATGTTGGTGGATGTGTTAAAAGGCGTTGTTGCCACTTCATTGTATATTGTTTTGCCCTACTATTTATCGCACGAACTAGCGCGTACTAATTTAATGATTGGCCTAGGTTTAGCATCTGTGATAGGTCATATTTTTCCTATTTGGGCAAATTTTAGGGGAGGAAAAGGCGTTGCTACCTTGCTTGGAATGGCTGTGGCTATTCAACCACTTGTGGCCCTTTGTTGTATTGGGGTATTTTTAATTGTATTATACTTAACCCGTTTTGTTTCTTTAAGCTCTATGTTAGCGGGGGTATCTTTCATGATATTTATACTCTTTATCTTTAATGAAAAGGAAACACTTTACCGAGTGTTTGCAGTGATAGTTGCTTTAATGGTGGTACTCACTCACCAAAAAAATATAGGAAGGATCTTAAAAGGAACTGAAAGTAAAGTGCCCATTTTCAAATCGCGCGATAGAAGAAAACAAAAGCGCATGGAAAGCGAGGACTGATATATAATAAATAATGCATACAGCAGGCTCACTAAGTAAAATCCCCCAATTATTTTACCTAAACTAAAAGATAGTGTCGCTCGAATTAGTATTAGCGATTACAATTTTTTAACTTTGCAACTCTTATTGTTACACCGAATTTTTCTTTTAGGCATGTCGAATCAAAGTTTGTTTGAAAAATTACAGTTGAAAGACGAAAAGAATCTCTTGATTCAAGGTATTCCTTCGTCTATTGAAAAACAGTTTGCAAAACTTACGTATGCAAAACATATCACCCCATTGCTTAAAAGCAAAAAGGTTGATTTTGCCTTGGTATTTGCACTCAGTCAACAACAACTAAACAATGTATTGCGTGAAGTTTTTCCAGCACTAACTTCAGAAACTAAATTATGGGTGTCTTATCCCAAAACTTCTAGTAAAATTGTGAGCGATTTAAATAGAGATTGTAGTTGGGATTTTTTAATTAAAAATGAATACGAATCAGTAAGGCAGGTGGCTATTGACAATGTATGGAGTGCTATTCGATTTAAAAAAGTAGACTCTATTCCAAACAGAGATCGTAGTTTTTCTGAAATAAAAAACCTCGATTTACAAGAAGGGGAATTTGAAAAAAGATTAGTAGTACCACCTGCAGAATTGGGTAGTATGTTTTTAAAACACAAAGAAGCGCAATCCTTTTTTACATCTTTGTCTTTTTCTAATCAAAAAGAATATGTAAGCTGGATTGAGGCTGCAAAAAAAGAAGATACTAGAAAACGCAGACTAGAAACGGCACTCGAAAAATTATTAGCGGGAAAGAGTAATCCAACAGAAAAATAGTTCCCTATAGTATATAAAAATTGAAAATGCCTTCATTGAAAAATGAAGGCATTTTTTTTGCAAAACAAGCTAAATTATTTCATAATCACTGTGCCCAATTGCTGGGTAATATTTCGTTCAATTTCTTTGAGGTGTTGGTGTAATTCAATGAGGCGCATTTGTTCTTCTAATGGTGCAAATTCCATGTCACGTTGATTTTCTTCGAACATTTTTTTAATCTTTCGTAGCTTATAAAAATTCACACTCATCAATACGTCTTGTTGGCTAAGGTCTCTGTTTAAAATATTCATGCCTTCCATTACTTCATCCCAATTTTGGCTCAATTCAGAATTAGACATCGTAATATGAATCACTAGGTTTCTCAATTTTTCGTTAGCATGGTACAACATTGATTTTGCAGTAGGTTCTAAGCCTTGTGCATACATTGTTTTATAGGTCTCATACAACGTCTCTAATTCAGGATTATCAAAATGAAATTGTTCTAATTCTTCGAAGATATAATCGGCCATTAATTTGGTTTCATCCCATTGACGCAAACCAAATTCTAACAACACTTTAATGATATTTCTTTCGTGTGCTTCGTCTCTATTAAAAAGTAATTGTTGGTCGTCTAAAACATCTTCTGGTTGACCTTGATTTATTTCATCAAAAGTATTTTGATCAATAGCTTGTTTTTTTTCTTCCTTAGTAAGCTTGTCGCGTTTAAGTTTGTTAACCAAATTGGTTAAACCTAGTTCGTCAATTTTTAACATGCCAGCACACTGCCTAATATAATCTTGCTGACGTGTAAAGTCTTCGGCTTTATTTAATTTGCTAATGGTTTCTGCTACTTGATTTACAACTGCACTTTTACGAGACACATCATTGCCCGCTTCCTTCAACATTACCTCTAACTGAAATAAAATAAAATCTTTTTTATTTGCAGCAATGAATTCATTAAAGGCAGTTACACCCACTTTATTTACATAACTATCAGGATCTTCATTATCGGGAATGAGTACTAAGCGTACATTCAATCCTTCTTCTAAAGCCATGTCTAATCCACGAAGTGCGGCTTTAATGCCTGCGCTATCACCATCGTAAATTATGGTCAAATTATTGGTGTATTTTTTTACCAATCTTAATTGGTCTACTGTTAGAGAAGTACCACCACTAGCTACCACATTTTCAATACCTGCTTGGTGTAAACTCACAACATCGGTATACCCTTCAACCAATAAACATTCATTAGCTTTATCAATCGCAAGCCTTGCAAAATAAGAGCCATAAAGAATTTTACTTTTTACATAAATTTCATTTTCTGGCGTGTTAATATATTTTGGTCCGCGGTCTGATTTGCCAATTACACGCGCACCAAATCCTATAACTTTTCCTGAATTATTATGAATAGGAAAAATAATTCTTCCCCTATAATTATCTGCTAGTTCATTATTACTTCGAAGTGCAACCAAGCCTGTTTTAGGAAGTATTTCTGGATTAAATTGATTGGCTAATAATGCTTTTGTTAAAGCATCTTTTATGTCAGGATTAAATCCAATTTGAAATTTTTCAAGTACGGCATTTCTAAATCCACGTTCTTGCAAATAGGAGAGCGCAATATTTTTTCCTTCCTCTGTTTCGGTTAGTTGTGTGGTAAAGAATTTTTGCGCAAAATGATTGATGGCAAATAAACTATCTGCTGTTTGATTTTGCAGTTTTTGTTCGGGGCTAGATTCGCTTTCTTCAATTTCAATATTGTATCGCGCAGCCAGCCATCTTAATGCTTCAACATAACTGTATTTTTCGTGCTCCATTAAAAATGTAATGCTGTTGCCACTTTTGCCACAACCAAAACATTTATAAATTTCTTTTGCAGGAGATACGGTAAATGAAGGAGATTTTTCGTTATGAAACGGACAGAGGCCTAGGTAATTAGTACCTCTTTTTTTCAGTTTCACAAATTCGCCCACCACGTCCATGACGTCAATCTGATTAGTAATCTGTTGTATGGTGTTTGGAGAAATCATTCAGAGCGAAGATAAAATCTTTCGGCTTAGGTTTGAATTTTATTCGGGTTCATAAAAAAATCAAGCCCGTTTTTGATTTTCTATTAAATTTATCTATGCTTAAAAGAGAAAGACAGACTTATATACTGCAACAAATTAATATTCATAACAAAGTATTAAGTTCAGACCTAAGTATACACCTAGCAGTGTCGGAAGATACCATTCGCCGCGATTTACAAGAACTGTCAGAACAAGGCAAACTCATAAAAGTACATGGGGGAGGGCTGTCTAAATCCTTTCATTTCACATTAGAACCCAATCCAGTATACTCTTTACCAGAAAAGAAGGTAATTGCTTTTAAAGCACGTAATTTAATCAAAGACGGGATGTTTGTTTTATTAACGGGCGGAACTACAATTTTAGAACTAGTAAAATCCTTACCCGACGAGTTGAATGCCACATTTATTACAGTTAGTTTACCCATAGCCCTGGCACTACTGAATCATCCTAATTCAGAAGTGATATTTTTAGGAAATCGATTGCTTAAAAACGCTCAAATGTCGGTTGGGGCCGAGGTTGTATTAAGATTACAAGAAATTAAAGCCGATATCTGCTTTTTAGGAACCAATAGTATCGATGCCAATTTTGGTATTACAGATATGGAATGGGAAATTATTGAAGTAAAAAAAGCAATGATTAAAAGTGCCCAAAAAACGGTTTCGCTTGCCATATCTGAAAAATTAAATAGTATCCAAAGATTACAAGTTTGTAAAACCCAGGATGTTGATATCCTTATCACTGAATTAAATCCTACGAATCAAGTTTTAGCACCTTATTTGGGTAAAGTGGCACAAATTTTATAAGTACTTAACATTAAACGATTGGTGCTCAGTCAACTGATTCAGGAATCAAGTTGAATTCATGCAGTTATATGCGGGTTTTGGCATATTTAATTCATTAAAAATGCAATTTTGCCTAAATGTTTAAAAATATATTCGTTAATGTGGCCTACAAATTTTAACATTGCTCTATGATTTCCTCTAAAATTTGAGTTGTTTTCTCTTTTGCGGTTTTTTGCGTAAAAAAAAGGAGAGCACCATGCAATGTTTTAGAGGGTTGATATGTCCTATTATTTGGAACTTGAAGTTTTAAAAAAAGGTCAGTACTAAATGAATTACGAAAACAAAAAAATTCTTATGAGAAAAATTGCTTCTTTGATGAAAGTAGTCGTTCTACTACTTCTCATTTTCTCGTTGCCTTCTTATGGGCAAAGCCAAACAGTATCCGGCACTGTGCAGGATGCTGATAAAAAAACACCATTGGCGGGTGTTACGATTAAAGTTGTGGGAACTACCACTACTGCCCAAACAAATGAAAAGGGCACATTTACAGTAAAAGCCACTAAAGGCCAATCCCTATTAGTAAGTTATATAGGTTTTGAAACCAAAAAAGCCGATGTTACTGGTACTAGCATGACAATTCTTTTGAAAAGTTCTGTTGCAGAATTAGATGAAGTTGTTGTTGCGATGGATATCAAACGTAAATCGAGAGATTTGGGATATTCAACTCAAGTAGTAAAAGGAGATGAAATTAAAGAAACACAACGTGAGAGTTTTGTAAATGGTTTGCAAGGTAGAATTGCCGGTGCTACTATTACTTCAACTTCTGGTGTTCCTGGAGCATCTTCAACTATTGTATTGCGTGGATTTAATTCAATGTCTTTAAATAACCAACCATTATTTGTGGTTGATGGTGTAATTAGAGATAACTCAACAATTGATGCGGTTGCGGTTGTACCAGCTGCAGCAGGTCAAAGTAATACATCGAATGACTTTACTAATAGAATTTCTGATATCAATCCAAATGATATTGAATCAATCACTGTTTTAAAAGGACCAGAAGCAACTGTATTATATGGTAGTTCTGCAAGTAATGGTGCGATTGTTATTACAACCAAACGTGCAAAAATTACAGTAGGTAAAAGATTCAACGTGAACTACGACAATAGTTTCCGTATGCAGCAATTGCAGAATATTCCGTCTGTTTATAATGGATACCAACAAGGAACCAATGGTACTGCATCAACTGGAACTTTTTCTGCTTTCGGACCTGCTTTGAATGCTTCTACACCAATCTATGATAACGTAGGAAACTTCTTTAAAACAGCTTTTGGACAAACCCAAAACTTAGGTGTTGATTTTGGAACTGCAAAGTCTAGTTATAGAGCAAGTGGATCATATTACGACCAAACCGGGGTTGTACCAAATACCCGTTTACAAAGAATCAATTTCCGTTTAACCAATAATACTAAAATTGGTAAACATTTAGATATCACTCCATCCATTGCTTACAGTAATAGTAGTAATGACAAAGCTATGAAAGGCTCTGGTGGATATTTATTGAACTTGTTTTTGTGGCCATCAACTGATGACGCACAAAATTTTCAATTGGCTAACGGACACAAAAGATATTTAGTAAATACTACTGCAAACAATCCTGCAGAAGACGCTGGTTTGGGAACTGTTTCTGAAACAGATAACCCTTTCTTTGCTGTTAATAGAAACGTATCAAAAGACAAAACCAATAACTACGAAGCAAATTTAGCCATCAACTACAACCCACTTCCTTGGTTAACTATTGCTGGAAGATTTGGTTACAATAATTACAACACAGAAGGTTTCCAATACCGTGATCCAGAATCTGCTTCACAATCTTCTATGGCCAATAAAGGGCAGTTAGATAATTATTGGGTTAAAACAACTACTTATAACCATACTATTTCTGCTACAGCTAGAAAAACATTTGGCAAATTCACTACTCGCTTAACAGCTGGTACTCGTTGGAGCCAAGCTGAATCAAAATCTTTTGGTGTGTCAGGAACATTTGATAGCACAAGAAGTTTTGATAGTAGCAGTACTGGTGTTTCAACAAGAACGCGTTTAAGTAGGGCTACTTTATATGGTGCAGGTGAGTGGAATATCCGCAAAAACTACCAAGTAGCTGAGTTTGCTGAAGCAACTGTAAGTTTTAATAACTTGATTTTCTTAACAGGTTCTATGGCTTTTGAATCATCTTCAGTATTGCCTGCTGCTAATAGAAACTATAGTTATCCTGGAGGAAGTTTGAGTATTATCATGAGTGATATCATACCAGCTTTAAAAGGTGGTTTATTAAGTTATTGGAAAATCAGAGGTTCTTTAGCATCTACTGCTAGGCTCCCAGATCCATATTCTAATCAGTCGAATTTTGTTCCAACAGTTACAAGTGCAAATACACCGCCAACAACTGGAACATTAATTCCTTCTCCTTTACAATATGCATTTACCAATGCTAATCCAGATTTAAAACCTGAAACTCAAAATACTTATGAAGTAGGTACTGAATTAAGGTTGTTTCATGATGTGGTAACTTTTGATGGTGCTTATTATAATACTTTGGCATTAAACCAAATTGCACAAGGCTTTAGAGCTAGTTATGGTACTGGTTTTATCTTGAATACTCAAAATAACTCAAGTGTACGTAACCAAGGTATTGAAGTTTCAATGGGTATTAAAGCAATCCGTAAAAAAGATTTTGAATGGAATATCCAATTCAATTTAAACCACATGTGGAATAAAGTTTTAGCTATTCCTTTGCCAATTGATATTGCAGGTGCCGATTATTATGATGCGTCTACCTGGTTATATGGTAATGCAAGAGGTGGTTTAAGACCAGGTTATTCAACTGGTACTATTACAAGTGCTGGTTACAAACGCCAAGATTTAACACCAACAGGTGCTAATGGTTTATTGCCAAATAATGGTGCCATTTTAGTAGACCCAACAACTGGATTGCCTTTAAATGATGCAACTTTCCGCGTAAGAGGTGATAGAACAGTTTGGTTAACTTTAGGTACTGTAAACAGGTTTAGATACAAAGATTGGAACTTGAGTTTCTTATGGGATTTAAGGATGGGTGGAGATGTTTTCAATGCCACTAATATGTATTTAACCATTTTAGGAAAATCTGCTAAAACAGCAGACCGTATGACACCAAGGATAATTGAGGGTATTGTTAAAAATGGTTTAGAAAATACTGCAACACCAACTATAAATAATATTGTTGTATCTCCTTACTATAACTATTCTTACTACGGATCAGTTGCTATGCCTGAAGAAGATTACATGGAACATAATATCAATGCTTTCCGTTTGAGAGATATTTCTATCAGCTATTCAGTGCCATCTAAATATTTGGGTAAAAAATCAAATGTGGATTCTCCAGGTTTGTTAGACTACTTACCATTTAGATCTTTGAGTTTCTTCCTTACTTGCAATGATTTGCTTTTATTCACCAACTACTCTGGATCTGATCCTGCTGCAAATGGTGGTAACGCTTCATTAAGAGGAGTAGGTGCTGTTGGATTTGACTATGGTAATATCGCTGCTCCATTAAGTTTTAACGCAGGACTTAGAGTAGGATTTTAATTGAATAACATTAAACTAGGTAACATGAAACATAAATTCGGCATAACCTCTTTTTTTGCAGTAATTGTTGCTGCACTAGCGGTTATCTCTTTTCAATCTTGTTCAAAAAAGCTCGATGAGGCTTATTTGAATCCTAATAATCCAATTGAGGGTGCTATTGAGGCTATTTTGCCAAATGTCATTAATCAAATGACATCTACTGCTGCACCCCCAGCTGGTGGTGGTGGTGGTTCTTATGGTCCAGTGTGTGAATCTGTAAACTTGGGTAAGTATATCCAATATTGGAATTATTATACAACTGGAGATAACTACGATCAAATGGGTGGTGTATACGCCACTGCTTCTGATAACACAGGTCTTGTATGGGCCATGCATTATTATGGAATTGGTCAAAATGCAAAATTCATCATTTCTAGAGGTACAGAGCAAAAGAAATGGGATTATGTAGGAGTAGCCAACGCAATTTTTGCATTTAGTTGGTTAACATTAACAGAAGAATATGGTGAGGTGATTTTAAAAGATGCATTCAATCAAAGTTTGCAACAATTTAATTACGATCAACAGTCTGCTGTTTATGACACAGTTCGTCAAATTTGTGATAGTGCTATCATGTATTTAAACAAAACTGGAGATGGTGTTAGCGCTGCTAACTTAGCTTATGGTGATGGTTATATGTATGGTGGTGATGTAAACAAATGGAAGAAATTTGTTTATGCTATCAAAGCAAGAACTTTCGCGCATTTAAGCAATAAATCTTTTTATTCTACCAAAGGCTATGCAGATTCCGTTATTAAATATTGCGATTTGTCAATTAACAATAATGCCGATAATGCTATGCAAAAATGGGTAGGTGGCAACTTTAGTGGCACCAACAACTATTTTGGTCCTTATCGAGGAAATATTGGTACACTAAGACAGTCTGCTTTCATTGCAAACTTATTAACAGGCACAGCAGCTACTTCTCCATTCAAAGGGGTATTAGATCCTCGTACGCCTTATTTAATTAATGAAAATACAAATGGTACTTTTAAAGGGGTTGTTCCAAATTTAGGAACTTCTGGTTTGGCTACTGCTGACCAACCTAAAAACTATTGGAGAGCAGCTTTCTCTTCTACTGCTTCAACTGCAGATTCTGGAAGATATATCTTTGCAAATTTGGCGCCATTCCCTATCATCACAGCTGCAGAAATTCAGTTTGTAAAAGCAGAAGCTGCATTTAGAAAAGGAGACAAAGCACTTGCATTAGCTGCGTATACTAATGGGATTAATTTATCATTCGATATGTTAATCAATACTTATCAATCACGTATTCCAAGTGCATCATTAATTACACCTGCAACTCGTGCAGCTTATTTAGCGAATCCTGCAGTTGTTCCAACTGTTGCAGCATCGCTTACATTGAGTCAAATTATGTTGCAGAAATACATTGCCTTATATGGTTATGGGTTTAATGAAACATGGGTTGATATGCGTCGTTATCACTATATAGATAAAGATCCAACAACAGGTAACCAAGTATATGCCGACTTTACCATTCCAACAACACTAACCATTTACAACTCTGGTAAATTGGCTTATCGTTGTCGTCCTAGGTATAACTCAGAATATTTATACAATATTCCTGCTTTACAAAGTATTGGCGCTTTGGCATCTGATTATCATACCAAAGAACATTGGTTCAGTCAACCATAATCTTAATTCTTTAAATAGTTTACGATGAAAAAACAAATTTTAAAATATTCATTCCTTGTTACAGCATTCTTTTTATTGTTTGCGTGTACAAAGGAAAGTGGGGTAACAAATCAAGCATATACTGCTTATGGTGTTTCTTCAACGCAAGGCCAATTAAAAATAAATCTTGCATTTGCTTATACTATTAATTACAATACCATGTTAATTAAAATCAATGGTAATGTAGTAAGCAATGCATTGGCAACTAGAACACCGTTTCCTGGTGGCGGATACAATACAAATGGGAGTAACTATGCTTTGTATTTGAATGTTCCAATTGGATCAAATGCGGTGTCTGTAGTAATACCTAAAGTAGGTACCAATACCGATTCTGTAGTATTATACAATACCACTGTAAATATTCCGGATAATGCTCCTTACACTTTGCATATTGCAGATACAGCTAGCAATACCAGATCTTTATTGGTTAAAAATTATATCGATAATTTACCAACAGATTATTGTAGGTACCGATTTGTGAATTTAATTCCAAATATGCCGAATGTAGATTTGTATAAAGATGGTGTTTTAATGCAAGCAGGTATCGCTTATATGGCATCATCTGGTACTTTTGAAATTCCTTATACTTCAGGAACGCCATCTTGGACAATTCGTGCAAATGGTGCAGCAGCAACATCTGCAGCTGTTGCTACTTATGCAAGTACCAATACTTTGCAAAGAAATGTTGTATTAACTGTTTTTGCAATGGGCTATAATGGCGCTACAGGAACAAGATTGCCTTATTTGTCTTTTACACTTGATAAAAATCAATAAGACTTAAAGAATTTAATAAAAAGGAAAAGGGAAGAGCCATTGGTTACTTCCCTTTTCCTTTTTTAACATACTAATGTTCTATTGCCACCAAGCTTTTTTGTAGTTTTACCAAACAATTATTGAACTTAGTTAATCGGCATTTATGCAAGAGTGGAAATTGTTTTTATTTTTTATTGGGATGCTATTTGCACCTGCATTAGAAGCGCAAAAATTAGATTCTACTTTGGCAATTTATCGCAGTGATTTTCAAACAGAAAAAGTACACCTTCATTTCGATAAAACTGCCTACAATAAAGGCGAAACAGTTTGGTTTAAAGCCTATATAGTTGCCGGCGAAAATTTATCGGACTATAGCAGAAACTTTTTTGTTGATTGGTATAATGATTTAGGGCAATTAATTAAGCATACTGTTCATCCAATTTTTGAATCTTCGGCACGTGGTCAATTTGATATCCCTTCTAATTATAAAGGTGGAATTTTACACGTAAAAGCTTATACACGTTGGATGCTTAATTTTGATACTGCACTATTGTTTCATAAGGACATACAAATAACCAATACCAATTCTAATGCTACTGCAATTCCAAAAGCTTCAGCCGTTACACTTAAATTTTTTCCGGAAAGTGGCGATTTAATTAATGGTATAAATGCTACACTTGCATTTATGGCAACGAATCAAAATGGCCAACCCGTTGCCGTTAAAGGTGCCATTGTAAATAGCGCTAATCAATTGGTGGATTCATTTGCATCGGTACACGATGGAATGGGCAGCCTGAATTTCGAACCATCGGCTAATGAACAATATACTTGTAATTGGATGGATGAATATGGCACAAGCCATAGCAATAGTTTACCTATATCAAAAGCAAATGGGGTTGTTGTTAGTGCTAAATTGGTCAATAAAAAAGCAGTGTTTGTTGTGTCAAGATCTACAGATGTTGCAAGTAATTTAAAAGGGTTACAAATAGTGGCAACAATGAATCAACAATTACTTTACAATGCTTCGATTAATTTAAATAGTAAAAAAACAATTGCTGGAGAAATACCGGTTCAAGAAATGCCCACTGGAATTTTACAGTTAACAGTTTTTGATGCTAGTTGGATTCCAGTTGCCGAAAGAATATTATTTGTAAATAATAATCAGCACCAGTTTTTTCCAGAATTAACAATGGTTACCAAACGTTTATCTAAACGGGCAAAGAACACTATGGAATTATTTGTGGCTGATACTGCTTTGAGTAATTTATCAATTTCAGTAACTGATGCAAGTTTATTAGCAGACAGTAGTTCCAATATAATTTCTCAATTATTATTGTCTAGCGAACTAAAAGGATCTATTTATCGTCCGGCATATTATTTTTCTAACGAAAGCGATACTGTTGCGGCGCACCTAGATTTAGTAATGCTTACACATGGTTGGCGCAGGTATAAATGGGATGAAATTATCCAAGGACAATTGCCCAAATTAACGTACCCAATGGACAGTGATTATGTGCAAATAAAAGGCAAGGTTTTTACTGCAGGACAAGCCATACGATCTACTCAAACTATTACACTGGTTATGCAAGCCAAAGATAGTAGCAAACAATATTTTCAATTACCTGTAAAACGCGACGGCTCTTTTAATCAACGTGGAATTATATTTTTCGACACTGCAAGAATTTTCTATCAACTCAATGGCGATAAAAGTTTGCACCAAAATGCTTCTACAAGTTTTCAATATGGGTTGCCGCTAGTGCCTTATGCACAAGCAATCAAATCGCCCACTAAAATTTTAATTGATAGTATTTTACTTAAGCGGAATAGTTCTTTTTATGCAGGTATAGAAAAAGTAAAAAAGTCAATGGATTCTGCCGTGGTATTAAAAGAAGTTACCGTTGAAAGTAAAATAAAATCGGTGATTGATATACTAGATGAAAAATATACTACAGGTCTTTTCAATAATAAAAATAGCTATTCTTTTGATGTAGCTAATGACGATCGTGCGCATGGTTCATTAGATGTATTTCATTATTTGCAGAATTTAATTCCTGGAATGACAATGTCGTTGCCAACACTTGGCACCAATGGGGCAGAAGACGCTAATAGTAATAATGTGGCTGGATTAAATTGGAGAGATGGCACGCCAGATATTTTTTTAAATGAAATGCCTTCCGATGCAGGAGCAGTTCAGGCAATTTCAATGAGTGATGTAGCGTATATAAAAGTGTTTCGTCCGCCATTTATGGCAGCATCAGGCTCAGGTGCATCTGGTGCCATTGCTATTTATACACTCAAAGGAGCAGAAGCCAAAAACTATAATGTGAAGGGATTAAATAGTGCACTTATTAGTGGCTACACGGCTTATAAAGAATTCTATTCGCCAGATTATACTATTACTCAACCCAAATACCAAGATAGCAGGGCAACTTTATATTGGAACCCATATGTATTAACAGACAAGAAAAATAAAACTGTTAAACTCGAATTCTTTAATAATGATATCACTAGTAAATTCAGAATTATTATTGAAGGGGTGAATGCTTTTGGCAAACTAGCACATCTAGAAAAAATTGTAGAATAGGGTTATTTAAAAATCATCGCCATCTAAAAATTCTCTTTCAATTTCTTCCATTTGCACAATATCCCAAGCTTCACTTTCGGTAGGTGTGGTGTTTAAAAATTCTAAGAGTTCTAATTTTTCAAACAGTTTTTCTACAGGTTCGGTTAATGTGCAAATTACAAATGAAGCACTGTTTTCGTAAAAATAGGCTTGCAATTCTGCTAATTGAAAAGCTGCAACTGCTTCAATATTTTCTACATTTTGCATTTGTAGAATAATATTTTTTGGATCTAATGAAAGTTGGTTCATACTAATGTCTTTTATAGACGCTGCTATATTGGCAGTTAAATCTGGCAATAATGGGCTTAGAACCGTAAATTTCTCCTTGGTATCAATTTTGATTTCCATTGCTTTTAATAGATTAACAAACTGTGTATAAATCCTACACAACTTCACTCAAAAATATTCGTTATAATTGTATAAATCCAATTTTGATTATGGATAATAATTTTTCAGCCCAGGTAAAAGAGATCATTTCCTTCAGTAGGGAAGAGGCTTTGCGGTTAGGGAACGACTTTATAGGAACAGAACACCTGTTATTGGGTTTGATACGAGATGGCGATAATACGGCTATTAAAGTACTCAAACAACTTAATGTAGACTTGTATGAGCTTCGTAAAGAGGTGGAACTGGCTGTAAAAGACAAAACAGGAAAGAATATTGCCAATATAAATAGTCTTCCATTAACCAAGCAAGCCGAAAAAGTAATTCGTGTGACAGTGCTAGAAGCCAAGGCATTAAAAAGCCCATTGGTAGAAACAGAGCACTTAATGCTTAGTATCTTAAAAAACAAAGAAAATATTGCTACTCAAATATTAAATCAATTTGATATTGACTACGATATGTTTCGCAATGAATTGGGAATGGTTGGGTCTCCCAATCCCCCGGCACCTAAAAATGATTTTTCAGACGAAACTGGCGATGATGAGTTTGATGAAGAAAAACGCAGTGGTGGATTTCAACAACCACGTGGCGGAGCCAAGCAAGCGCCTGGTATTAAAAGTAAAACACCCGTTCTCGATAATTTTGGAAGGGATATTACCAAATTAGCAGAGTCTGGAACCTTAGATCCAATTGTTGGAAGAGAAGCCGAAATTGAAAGGGTTAGCCAAATTCTAAGCCGTAGAAAAAAGAACAATCCTATTTTAATTGGCGAACCTGGTGTGGGTAAAACAGCCATTGTTGAAGGATTGGCGCTTCGTATTGTTCAACGTAAGGTTAGCAGGGTATTGTTTGATAAAAGAGTGATTAGTTTAGACCTAGCTGCACTAGTAGCAGGTACCAAATACCGTGGTCAGTTCGAAGAAAGGATGAAAGCCATCATGAACGAACTAGAAAAAAACAGGGATGTCATTTTATTTATTGATGAGATTCATACCATAGTGGGTGCTGGTGGCGCAAGTGGTTCATTAGACGCCTCTAATATCTTTAAACCAGCTTTGGCTAGGGGAGAACTCCAATGTATTGGCGCATCTACCTTAGATGAGTATCGTATGCACATTGAAAAAGACGGTGCGCTTGATAGACGCTTTCAAAAAGTGTTAATTGAGCCTCCTAGTGTAGAAGAGACCATCATGATTTTAACAAATATCAAATCGAAGTACGAAGATTTTCACAATGTGGTTTACGACAATGAAGCCATTGAAGCTTGTGTAAAATTGAGTGACCGATATATGACCGACAGATTATTGCCCGATAAAGCAATTGATGTGTTAGACGAAGTTGGTGCGCGTGTACATTTAAAAAACATTAATGTACCAGAAGATATTGTAGACCTTGAAAAGAAAATTGAAGAGGTTAAGAACGAAAAAAACAAGGTTGTAAAAAGCCAACGTTTTGAAGAAGCGGCGGCACTTCGTGATACCGAAAAAAGATTGGGAGAAGAATTAGAAAAAGCAAAAGGACTTTGGGAAGAAGATAGCAAACACAAGCGCTATCCAATTACTGAAGAACATATTGCCGAAGTGGTGAGTATGATGACGGGTATTCCTGTAAAAAGAATGGTGCAGGCAGAAACTGAAAAGTTGCGTAGGATGAGCATTGATATGCAGGATATGGTGATTGGTCAAGACGAAGCCATTCAAAAAGTAGTAAAAGCTATTCAACGTAATCGTGTTGGTTTAAAAGATCCTAAAAAACCAATTGGAACATTTATTTTTCTTGGTCCAACAGGAGTAGGTAAAACAGAATTAGCCCGATCAATTGCTAGGTATATGTTTGACTCCGAAGATTCTTTAATTAGAATTGACATGAGTGAATACATGGAAAAATTTACGGTGAGTAGATTAATTGGCGCACCTCCAGGATATGTTGGATACGAAGAAGGTGGACAGTTAACCGAAAAAGTACGTCGTAAACCATACTGTGTTATTCTATTAGACGAAATAGAAAAAGCACATCCAGACATTTATAATATTTTATTACAAGTATTAGACGATGGCCAGTTAACAGATGGCTTAGGTAGAAAAATTGACTTCAAGAATACCTTGATTATCATGACATCTAATATAGGCGCACGTCAGTTAAAAGAGTTTGGCGATGGCGTTGGTTTTGCTACTGCAACACGTGTTCAAAATGCCGATGAAAATAACAAAGCGGTTATTGAAAAAGCATTAAAACGTACCTTCTCTCCTGAATTCTTAAATAGAATTGATGATGTGGTAATCTTTAATTCGTTGAATAAAGAAAACATCTTTAATATCATTGATATTTTAATGAAGGGGGTTACAAAACGTTTGCAGAATTTAGGGTTCTCAATGGAATTAACTTTGGCTGCAAAAGAATTTATTGCAGAGAAAGGGTATGATGCACAATTTGGCGCAAGGCCTTTGCACCGTGCATTACAGAAATACCTAGAAGATCCTTTAGCAGAAGAAATTCTAAACTTAAATGTAAAACAAGGAGATAGATTGGTGGCTGATTTAGACAAGGAAAATTCAAAAATTAAATTTGAGTTTCTTCCAAGAATAGAAGAAGAACCAAAAACTTCAGAAGCATAATAAAAAAGCGGCTATCTAATTTAGATAGCCGCTTTTTTTATGCGTATTTCGAAAATAGTTTTCGATTAATTTATATATCCCAAGCAAGTGCTGATGCGCCAAGTATTGCAGCATCAGATTCCTTTAAATGGCTTACAAGGATCTTAACTTTGTTTTGGAACACTTGTATTAAGTTGGCCTCCATATGTTCTCTTGTAGGCTTTAAAATAAGATCTCCTGCTTTGGTTAATCCGCCAAATAATATGATGGCTTCTGGGCTAGAAAACATTACAAAATTAGCCAAAGCCATTCCTAGAATTTTTCCTGTATAGTCAAATACATCTTTAGCCAATTGGTCTCCAGCCATTGCTGCATCATATACTTTTTTCGAATCTAATTCATCGGCAGGAATATCTCTTAATAAACTTGGTGTAGTAGAATTCTTTAAAAATTCTAAGGTGGTTAATCGTACCCCAGTTGCAGAAGCATAACTTTCTAAAGAACCTTTTTTACCTGTTCCTTCATGATACCTACCATCAGGAATGATAATGATATGACCTAATTCTCCTGCAAATCCATCGTGCCCATAAACTAGTGTGCCATTGGCAACAATACCAGAACCAACACCTGTTCCAAGTGTGATCATGATAAAGTCTTTCATGTCTTTTGCAGCACCATATTTCATTTCTCCTAAAGCAGCAGCATTGGCATCGTTGGTTAATACCACGGGAAGCTTGAACTCGTCTTGCAATAATTTACATAGCGGGATAATCCCCTTCCATGGTAGATTAGGTGCGTACTCAATAGTGCCAGTATAGAAATTTCCATTGGGTGCACCAACGCCAATTCCTTTAATTCTACCAATACCACCTACTTGGTCTATTAGCGGCCTAATGTTTTTATGTAAATCAGTAATAAACGACTCTATAGTTGCATGCTTTTTTGTAGACATTTCACTAGAAAAAAGTACATTCCCTTCTTTGTCTACGATACCGAATTTGGTGCCGGTTCCGCCAATGTCAATTCCAATGGCTAGTTGTTCTAAACTCGGCTTATTAAATGCCATGGTCAATACAAATTTGAATGATGAACTTAATAAAATTAGTGACCTCCTGAAACTTTTGTATCGTAGTCAATACCTTGTGATTTTAAAATAGATTTTACACGTATTGCATAAAATGCTAAATAAGCAAAACACAAAGCCCCAACGATATAACTAAACTGAATTCCAAGCATTTTTTCATCTGCCACCCAGCCTTGTAATGCAGCAATAACGCCACCTCCCATGATCATCATAATCAACAAACTACTTCCTTGATTAGTATGCTTTCCTAAACCTGCAACAGCAAGTGTAAAAATACATGGCCATAAAGTACTACAGAATAATCCTACACTAATGAATGCAAACACACTCACCATGCCAGAAGTTAGCATACCAATTACAAGTGCAGCAATTCCCATAGAAGAGAAAATTAATAGCATTCTAACTGGGCTTCCTTTACTCATGATATCACCAATAATCATGGCTATAATTACCAATCCATAAATATAGAATTGTGTGATATCGTGTTGTGCAATTGAATTAACAATTAAGAATACTGCGAACGCTAAATAAGGCATGACAAAATTTAAAATTTTGGCCTTGCTTTTGCTAACACCAAAGGCACCAACTGCGCCAGTCCAACGTCCTATCATTAAACTAGCCCAGTACAATGAAATATAAGGAGCTATTTTTTCGGTAGGAATGCCAATATGTAAACGCATGTATTCGGGTAAATTACTAGCGGTTGAAACCTCTACTCCAACATATACAAAAATGCCAATCATGCCCAATACCAATTGAGGGTATTGCATAGCAGACGTTTTGTGTAAAACTTTTGAAGAACTTTCAGCCTCTTCCTCTGCAACATGATCCAAATCAATTTTATTAGGAATAGAAGAGAACTTGAAAAATATGGCAACTAATACAAATGCTGCTCCAAGAATTAAATAGGGAATTTTTACACTTGAAATACTTGCTTCTGTAGATCCGCTACTAACACTACCAAAAATGGCAAAGCTTACAAGTAATGGTCCGATGGTTGTACCAAAATTGTTTACACCTCCCGCCATGTTTAATCTTTGAGCACCAGTTTTAGGGTCGCCAATTACAACAGCCAAAGGATTTGCTGCAATTTGTTGCAAACTAAATCCTAGCGCAACAATAAATAATGCAATAATCATTAAGTTAAATGATCCATTATTAGCGGCCGGAATAAATAATAAAGTACCTAGTGCAGAAATACCCAAACCAACTGCAATACCATTTTTATAACCAATTTTGTTTAAAAGGTCTCCACCAATTAAAGAAGAAACACCCACATAAATAATGGAACCTACGGTATAGGCCACATAAAAAGCCACCGCTACTAATTGACTTTGCAATTGTGTTAGTGTAAATGCTTTCTTAAATACAGGAATTAAAATGTCGTTGCTGGCAGCAACAAAACCCCAGAAGAAAAAAATTGAAATAAGGGTTCCAAATTGTGACCAATTAGTTTTTTGATTCATGGCAGGCTTTAAGTGTTTAAAAAATTACGGTGTAAAATAAATATAAATTATTAAGCAAAAAACTTTAAATGTTTTTTGTGCTTATAATAATGAGTCTTAAATTTAATGCAGTTCAAGGAATCAATAATTTTTAAATGGAGATTGTACATGTTAGTGCGGAATGTTATCCGGTTGCAAAAGCCGGAGGACTAGGGGATGTGGTAGGCGCTTTACCTAAATACCAGTGTAAAGCTGGGCATCAGGCTAAAGTGGTAATGCCCATGTATCGCACTAAATTTCTATATGCCAATGAATGGGTGGTTGATTTTAAGGGAAATGCCAATTTAGGTGACTGGTTCTTTGATTTTACCATCATCAAAGAAAAAACGAATATTTTAGGCTTCGACTTGTATTTAGTAGATATCAATAGCCTTTTAGATCGTGATAAAATATATGGGTACGAAGATGATACCGAGCGCTTTATGGCATTTCAGATAGCAGTACTGACTTGGTTGAGTAGTTGGGAGCACCGTCCAGACATTGTACATTGCCACGATCATCAAACAGCGCTGATTCCATTTATGATGCGGCACTGTTTTAATTTTAAACAATTGAGCAGGGTTTCTACTGTTTTTACCATACATAATGCACAATACCAAGGATGGATGAATTGGAGTCAAAGTATATTGATTCCTGAATGGGACCATTATAAAACGGGTCTTTTAGAATGGAATGGGGGAATTAATCCATTGGCTTGTGCCATTAAATGTGCAGATAAAGTAACTACAGTTAGCAAATCTTATATGGAGGAATTGCACTCAGATGCCAATGGTTTAGAGGCATTGTTTGAATTCGAAAAAGGAAAATGTGTAGGGATATTAAATGGCATTGACAACGATGTTTGGGATGCTTCAACAGATCCTTATTTGGCGCATCATTTTTCTATAAAAGATGTAACGGAAGGAAAGCAACAAAACAAAGAAATACTCTGCACCAAATATGGCTTAGATACACAAAAACCTTTATTTGTATTTATAGGTAGATTGGTAGGTGAAAAAGCAGCCGAAATTTTACCAGAATCAATTGCAACAGCCATTTTTAATACCAATAGTGCCGCTAGTTTTTTTGTATTAGGTAGTGGGCAAACCGAAATAGAATGGCCTTTACAGCAAATGGTTCATGAATTTCCAGGAATTTATAATTCATATATTGGGTACAATGAAGCGCTAAGCCATTTGATTTATGCAGCAGCAGATTTTTTATTGATGCCTAGTAGAGTAGAGCCTTGTGGGTTGAATCAAATGTATGCTATGCGATATGGTACGGTACCTATTGTTAGAAGAACAGGAGGCTTAAAAGATACGGTGGTGGATATGGGCGACGAAAATGGCTACGGAATTTGCTTTAATCATGCAAGCGCTGCAGATTTAGTTTATTCAATTAGCCGAGCAGCATCGGTTTATCAAGATAAAACACAGTTAAAAAAAATGCGAACAACTATGATGCAAATTGACAATAGTTGGGAGTTGACAGTAGAGAAGTATAGTAATATTTATCATAGTATTTTGTAATGGTTTAAACTAAATTCGCATGAATAATTTTTCGAGTTCTGTTGTTGCAGTTATTTTGGGTGGAGGAGCCGGAAGTAGATTGTATCCTTTAACAGCAAATCGCTCAAAGCCAGCGGTACCAATTGCTGGCAAGTATCGATTGGTAGATATTCCAATTAGTAATTGTATTAATAGCAATATCAATAGGATGTTTGTGTTAACGCAGTTTAACTCTGCTTCTTTAAATAAACACATAAAAAATACCTATCATTTTAGTGCATTTAGTACCGGCTTTGTTGATATTTTAGCAGCCGAACAAACACCCGATAATCCAGGTTGGTTTCAAGGTACGGCAGATGCTGTTAGGCAATCTTTACGACACATTGAGAATTTTGATTACGATTATATTTTAATATTAAGTGGCGATCAATTATATCAAATGGATTTCTTTGAAATGATTGCCAATCACAAAGCAAAAGGAGCTGATATTACCATTGCTACCATTCCTGTTGCAAGTAGAGAAGCACCTGAATTTGGTATCCTAAAAACCAATGACGAAAACTACATTACCTCTTTTGTAGAAAAGCCTAATAAAGAATTGTTGCCAGATTGGGTTAGCGATACTGGTGCACAAATGCAGAAAGAAGGAAGAAACTATTTAGCCTCAATGGGTATTTATATTTTCAATAAAAAAGTATTAGACCAATTGCTATATGAAAAAAATCCAACTGCTACTGATTTTGGAAAAGAAATTATTCCAGAATCAATTATCAATAATAAAGTAATTAGTTACCAGTACGATGGCTATTGGACGGATATTGGAAATATCTATTCTTTCTATGAGGCGAACTTGGCGCTTACACAAGACGTGCCATTGTTTAATTTATTCGACAATAATAAAACTGTTTATAGTCGTGCAAGAATGCTTCCTCCTGCAAAAATTAGTGGAACAACACTAGAGAAAACAATTATTGCAGAAGGCTCCATTATCAATGCCAGTAGGATAGAACAAAGTGTAGTAGGGATTCGTTCTCGAATTGGTTTAGGAACAACAATAGCCAATACCTATATCATGGGAAATGACTACTATGAAACTATAAGTGAAATGGATTCAGATGCAAAAAAAGGGTTACCAAAAATTGGCATTGGCGAACGTTGCTATATTAAAGATGCCATTATTGATAAGAATTGTAGAATAGGAAATGATGTGAGAATCAATGGTGGAAAGCATTTGGCCAATACCGATCATCCATTATATTCTGTTAAAGATGGGATAGTTGTAGTGAAAAAAAGAGCTATTTTACCCGATGGGTTTGTAATATAATTGGTACAAAAAAAACATCCTTTCGAGGGTGTTTTTTTTGTACTTTTATCTTTCATGTAATTTTTACACATTACGCATTTAAACGATTGCTATGTCTTTATCTACAAATTCAGGTAGTTCAACCAGTACCTTGCCCAAACCTCGGTTGAGTTTGTCTCAAATATTTTTCATGAGTTTTGGATTTTTAGGCATTCAATTTGGGTTTGCCTTGCAAAATGGCAACACCAGTAGAATACTTAGGTCATTTGGTGCAGACGTAGACCAGTTACCTATGTTCTGGATTGTAGCACCATTAGTTGGGATGATTGTACAACCATTAATAGGCCATTATAGTGATAAAACTTGGAATAAATTTGGGCGACGTAAACCCTATTTTTTAGTAGGGGCATTATTGTCTTCTGCAGCATTATTGTTTTTACCCAATGCCGCTTTTTTATCAAGCATCTTACCCGCTTTATGGACTGGTGCTGGTATGGTGATGTTAATGGATGCTTCTTTTAATGTTGCAATGGAACCATTCAGGGCATTGGTTGCAGATAATTTACCAGATACGCAAAGAACAAGTGGCTTTGCAGTTCAAACATTTTTAATTGGAGTAGGCGCAGTAGTAGGTTCTGAATTGCCTTCTTTTTTAGCCAAGCATGGTTTTTCGCAAGACCCAGGTTTATCTGGAGTTGCAGACAATATTCGGTACTCATTTTATATAGGTGCGGCTGTTTTTATTGCTGCTATATTAGTAACAGTATTTATGTCTAGGGAATATACCCCATCGGAATATGAACAGTACCATGGCAAGCCTGCAGAGACAGAAAAAAAAGGACTTTCTCAAATTTTTTCAGATTTTTCAAATATGCCCAAAACCATGAAGCAATTGGGTTTGGTGCAATTTTTTTCGTGGTTTGCATTATTTAGTATGTGGGTATTTACAACAGATGCAGTGGCCACACATGTGTATGGATTAACCGGAGATTATGTAAAATCAGTGGCGTATAATGATGCAGGAAATAAAGTTAGTTCTGCTTTTGGTACCTATAATTTAGTGGCCGCATTATATGCATTAATGTTACCCTTAGTGGCAAAATTTTTAGGCAGAAAAGGAACGCATGCATTCTCATTATTTGCAGGTGGAATTGGATTGATATCTATTTATTTTATTAAAGATCCTGCTATGTTAATCTATTCAATGATTGGCATTGGTTTAGCATGGGCCAGTATTTTAGCTATGCCTTATGTTATATTATCTGGTTCAATCCCTGCAGGAAAATTAGGTATCTACATGGGTATATTTAATTTCTTTATTACGCTTCCACAAATTATTAATGGAATTGCTGGCGGATGGATAGTAAAACATTTATACAATAGTCAACCTATTTATGCAATTGTATTAGCTGGATTTTTTATGCTTTGTGGTGCAGTGAGTGTACTATTTGTTTATGATGCAGGAGCTATTAAAATTAAACAAGGAAAAGATTAAATACTATGAAAAAAATTAGTGCAATCACCATTTTACTAGTTGTTTTAACGCAGTTAGTTGCTGCACAATACGCCAAATTATATCCTAGCAATTGGTGGACCAATATGCATTGGAATAAAGTGCAAATTTTGGTACACGGCAATTATGATGGATTCAATAAAGAAAAAATTAGTATTCAATATCCTGGGGTACAATTGTTAAAAATAACACCGCTTGATAATGGAAAATTCTTAACCATCGATTTGCAAATTGCTGTAACAGCAAAGCCTGGGGATGTAGAAATTGTATTTAATAAGGCGGGTAAAATTAATAAAGTAATATGGCCGCTTAATGCTAGGAGAGTCGGTCGTGGAAAGGATTTTGCGCAAGGAGTAACATCACAAGATTTAGTATATTTATTAATGCCAGATCGTTTTAGTAATGGAGATACTACGAATGATAGAATTGCAGATCTACGCGATCAAAGTTTAAATAGGGAAAAAATTTACGATAGGCATGGAGGAGATTTACAAGGGGTAATTAATCATTTAGACTACTTGAAAAAATTAGGTATTACCACTGTTTGGATGACCCCAGTAATAGCCAATGACCAACCGAATAGAACAGAACATGGTTATGCGTTTACCGATCATTATTCAATTGAACCAAGGATTGGTGGTGCAGAAAAATACCAAGAACTAAGCAATGAATTACACAAGCGTGGCATGAAATTAATGCAGGATGCAGTGTACAATCATGTAGGCAGTAAAAATATTCTTTTCTTAGACCAACCTACCAAAGATTGGTTCCATCATTGGCCAACTTATACTGGGAGTTCTTTTAAAGACCAACCTTTGTTTGATCCTTATGGTACAAAATCAGATGCAAAAAAAACTTCCGATGGATGGTTTGTTCCAGAGATGCCTGATTTAAATCAAAACAATCCATACGTTGCAAATTTTTTAATTCAGCATGCTATTTGGAGTGTTGAGAATTTTGGGGTAGACGGATGGCGCATTGATACTTATATCTATAATGATTTGCCATTCATGAATCGCTGCAATAAAGCCTTAACAGACGAATATCCTAAAATGACCATGTTCGGTGAAACATGGGTGCATGGAACTGCAGCACAAGCTTATTTTGCAGAAAATAATATTCAAACAAAATTCAAAAGTAATCTGCAAGGTGTTACCGATTTTCAAACCTTATTCTATGGCATTCAACCAGCACTAAATCAAAATTTTGGTTGGACAGAAGGAGTGAATAAATTATATAGCACTTTAAGCAATGATTTTTTATACAAAGACGCCAATAGAAATTGTATTTTTTTAGACAATCACGATTTAACCAGAATTTTTTCTGAAGTTGGTGGCGATATAAATAAATTAAAAATGGGTGTTGCATGGTTGCTTACAACCCGCGGTGTACCTCAGTTATACTATGGTACCGAAGTGCTAATGAAAGGCGAAAAAAATCCAGCAGATGGTAATGTTCGTTTGGATTTTCCTGGTGGATGGAATGGAGATAAAAAAAATGCATTCACAACAGTAGGGTTAACCAATGAAGAAATAGACATGCAAAACTATGTGTCTACACTAGCTAATTATCGTTTAAAAACTACGGCTATCACCAAGGGTGGTTTAATGCAATATGTGCCAGACGATGGGTTGTATATTTATTTTAGGTATGATGCCAATCAAACCGTGCTTTGTGCAATGAATACATCTGATAAAGAAAAAGAAATTGATTTTTCTAAATACATGGAAAGAACTAAAGGGTTTACCGGCGCAAAAAATATTATTGATGGCAAAGTTTTAAATAATAAATTTACCATTCCTGCAAAAAGAATGTGGGTATTAGAACTAACAAAATAATGCCATGAAAAAACTATTTTATTGTACCCTTTTATTTGTTACAAGCATGCTTAAATTGAATGCACAAACCGAAGTGTTATTATACGAAGGAGCCATTCCAAATAGTAAACCAGCTGTCAATAAAGAAAAATCAGAAATCACAGATGGAAACTTACGGATAAGTAATATTAGTGTTCCTACTTATACGCTTTACAAGCCATCAAATCAAAGTGCAAAAAGAGCTGCAATAATTATTTTTCCTGGTGGGGGATATACCATAACATCTTCTACTAAAGAAGGAGTTATTTTTGCAAAAGCATTAAATGAAATGGGTATAACGGCCATTTTAATAAAATATAGAATGCCCAATGATACAACCATGATTAATAAAGAGATTGGTCCATTACAAGATGGTCAACAAGCTATTTTATTGGCCCGTGAAAATGCCGAGAAATGGAATATTGATCCTAATAAAATTGGCATAATGGGCTTTTCTGCAGGAGGTCATTTAGCAGCAACTGCCGGTACGCATTTTATGGAATCAGTAATTCCTAATCCCAATCATATTAGTGTTCGTCCAGATTTTATGGTACTGGCATATCCAGTAATAAGTTTACAAGATTCACTAGCACATATGGGTTCTAGAAATAATTTATTAGGAAAAAATCCTACACAAGAAAAAAAGGATTTATACTCCAACGAATTACACGTAACAAACCAAACGCCTCCAACATTTTTGGTGCATTCTAGTGATGATGCATCTGTAAAAGTGGCGAATAGTATTTTATTTTATCAAGCATTGGTGGCACATCATGTAAAAGCAGAAATTCACACATTCCAAAATGGCGGACATGGGTTTGGCTTAATAAATAAAACATCTCAAGATAGTTGGTTAGATCGTTGTAAATTTTGGATGATCAGTAATGGTTGGTTGTAATGATATAAATTTTTGGTAGTAAAATCCATAAATTGCAGAAGGTTATTTATCAAGTACGGTATATGCTACTATTGGTATGTGCACTAAAAGTACGAATCTGATACATGGAAAAATACGAAGCACTTCATTTTGTAGATACTACTCATTCCGTTTGGAACTATTCTTTATTTACAGAAGCCGATATTCGTAATTTTCAAAATGGCACCCATTATCAATTGTATCGTTTTTTTGGTAATAAGCAATTGCTGGTGAATGATACTCCTGGAACTTATTTTGCTGTTTGGGCTCCAAATGCAAGCTATGTAAGTGTTACAGGAAACTTTAATGATTGGAATAATGAATCGCATCCATTAATTGTTAGACAAGATAGTTCCGGTATTTGGGAGGGTTTTATTCCAAAACTTCCCAAAGGAGAAACCTATAAATACCATATTCATGGGTTTAAAGGTATTCGCTTAGACAAAGGAGATCCTTTTGCTAATTTCTGGGAAAAACGTCCGCAAACTGCTTCAATCACATGGGATACACAATATGATTGGAAGGATATTGAATGGATGAAAATTCGTAAAAAACACAATTCATTAAATGCACCTTATTCGGTTTATGAAGTGCATTTAGCCAGTTGGATGCGCCCTGATAAGAATGACGAAGAGTCTTATAATACCTATGCGCAAATTGCAGAACGCTTAGTGCCTTATGTAAAAGAAATGGGGTTCACGCATGTTGAATTTATGCCTGTAATGGAATATCCATTTGACGGAAGTTGGGGATACCAGGGTACTGGTTATTTTGCACCTACATCTCGTTTTGGAACGCCGCAAGATTATGCTTCATTGGTAGATGCTTTTCACCAAGCAGGGATAGGCGTAATTCTTGATTGGGTTCCATCGCATTTTCCTTATGATGCCCACGGTTTATTTATGTTTGATGGAACGCATACATATGAGTATGCAGATATGCGCAAAGGATTTCATCCAGATTGGAACTCGTATATTTTTAATTATAAAAGGGGAGAAGTAAAATCTTTTTTAATAAGTAGCGCCCGTTTTTGGTGCGACCAATTTCATACAGATGGCATTCGTGTAGATGCCGTGAGTTCTATGCTGCGCCTCGATTATAGCCGTAATGCAGGACAATGGGAGCCCAACGAATACGGGGGCAATGGCAACCTAGAAGCTATTGCGTTTATTAAAGATTTAAATGAAACTTTGTATAGAGATTTTCCAGATATTCAAACCATTGCCGAAGAAGCAACTGATTGGCCAAAAATATCTAAACCTACCGTTGATGGCGGTTTAGGATTTGGTATGAAATGGATGATGGGATGGATGCATGATACGCTAGACTATTTTAAATTAGATCCGGTTTTCAAACAAACACAACAAGATAAATTTTCATTCAGTATGATGTATTTCTACGATGAAAATTTTATGCTACCATTGTCGCATGACGAGGTAGTTCATGGCAAGAGCCCCATGTTATACAAAATGCCAGGAGATGACTGGCAGAAGTTTGCCAACCTGCGTGTTTTATATACCTATATGTTTACGCATCCTGGATCAAAATTATTGTTCATGGGAAACGAATTTGGTGCAACACAAGAATGGAATTATAAAAGTGAATTACAATGGAATTTATTGCAATATCCTAGCCATAGTGGACTTAAACACTGCGTGCAAAAACTCAATGAATTGTATAAAAGCGAACCTGCATTATATGAAAATCAATTTGAGCCAGGCAGTTTTGAATGGGTTGATTTAAACCATAGAACAGAAAGCGTTTTAGTGTATATGCGTAAAGGGAAAAAAGCAAAAGACAATGTATTAATTGTGCTTAATGTAACTCCTGTTGTAAGAAAAGACTGGGAAATTTATGTACACGGAAAAGGAAAATGGCAAGAAATATTTAATAGTAACAATGAAGCATTTTGGGGAACAGGCGATGTTTTTAACCCAACTGTACCCGCTAAATTGGTTGACAAACCAACCTTATGTTATAAACTTACACTACAACTTCCTGCCTTAGGAGCGCTAGTGCTACGCTAGTATGCAGGCGTTTAGATATAGTATTCACATCTTATTCACTTGTAGTTAGGCTTAACAATTTGATAAGAAGCGTTTGATAGAAAATTATTGTCTTTTTACAGTAATTATTTGAGTCACCCTAAACTTGTACAAGATGAAAACTAATTCGTACCAACTCTTGGTAAATGCAACAGGACAATTAATGCAACAACATGCATTTGACCATTTATCGGATGAAAAAATTTCCAGAATGCAGCAATGTTTACACCGTTTGGGTAAGCAAAATGCAAACAATGAATTGAATACATTAAAAACTGAGTTTTTCAATTTATTTGGTGAGGCAGATTTATTTACTGAAACTACAACACCACAAACTTTGTATCAATTTCAGTCGGCAATGAATTGTTTTGGAGAAAATATTATGCCTGCAGTATTGATGGAGGAAGGGGCAGAATAATTCTAAAACAAGTTCCTTTATTTAGTTCGCTCCATTTAATGGTAAGCTTGCCTTTGTGGTATTGCTCTACGATTCTTTTACTTAAAGATAAGCCAAGTCCCCAGCCTCTTTTTTTAGTGGTGAAACCAGGGTTGAACACTTTGGTAATATTCATTGCAGTAATTCCCTTTCCTGAATCAGTTACATCAATAATCATTTCATGGTTTGCAGTATGCGCAGTAATATTAATTAAACCTTTTCCATCAATTGCATCCAATGCATTTTTAATTAAATTTTCTATTACCCAGTCAAACAAGGGTGCTGAAAGATTCACTTTTGTTTCTGCAATAGTTGCTTCATCCCATTCAAAAACCACTTCGCCTCCGGCTCTTTTTTTCATGTAATTGAGAATGCTAGTAATTTGATCTGCAATAAATACAGATTCTAATTTTGGTTGAGAACCTATCTTGCCAAAACGATCTGTAATTAATTGTAATCGTTTAACATCCTTGGCTATTTCTGGAATTATTTTTTCGTTGCCTGGGGTTTCTTTTAAAATTTCTAACCATCCTTCTAAACTACTAACTGGTGTGCCTAATTGGTGTGCTGTTTCTTTTGCCAAGGATGCCCAAAGTTGGTTTTGTGCACTTTTATAATTGGTTTGCAACATTATAATGGCAATGATGCTAAATAAAGCCACTACAATCAATTGTACAATAGGGTAAAGTTTGGTTTCTTTAAGCATGGGGCTTTCGCCATAATAATATTTATTAGCCGCATAAGGGGCTACAGATAAAACACTAATAATGGGGTTGCCATTGTATCGTTTAAATTGGCGCAATTTATCTTGCAAATATCCAGCTTGGTTTTTTACAAGTGCCGTATCTAGGTTTAAATAGTTGCCAGTAATTTGGTCTTTTTCATTGGTTTCAATAATTGGAATTTGGTCATTTTCTGTACTGATTTTTGTAGCCAAATTAATGCTAGCAGTATCTCCTGAATTTAAAATGGTTCTTTGCGCTTCTACCCATGCAGCCACATTTTTTCTTTCTTCTGCTGCAATTTTTCCTGCTAAGTATTGTGAATATACAATGGTGCCACTTGCAATAATGATTGCAATCAATACAAGTAGTGTGCGCCAATTAAACCAAGATCCAATCATAACTCTAAAATAAGCTAATTAGAAACAGAAAATGGTTATTCATAAAGAAAGAGGCTATCTCAGTGAGACAGCCTCTTTGCTATAATGGTTTGAACTATAATCGACTAACTAAATAATCCGCCTTTTTTAAGGGTTCTAATACTTTCTCCAATTTTAAATCCATTGTTATAGATTTCAATTTTATAATCTCCTTCTACGTATTTGTCTGTTTTTTTCCAGTTAAAACTTACTGGGGTTAATTTACCTTGCTCATATGAAACGGTCACTTTATTAGTAAACGCTTTTTCTCCTTCTTCTCGGGTATTAAAATTGCCGCCGTCTTTAAATACTTTTCCGTCTGGTCCGGTAATAACAATGTATAAATCTTTTGAGCCAGATGGGGTAACACGGTTAGGATCTAAAACAAAATTTACACGCATAAAATCGGCACGTTTAGCAGTAGTTGTTTCTTTTTCTTTACCACTACTTTTTACATCAATGGCAGTAATGCCAATGTTTGAAGCATGTAGTGTAGAAGCAACATCTACTTTTTCTGCCAACTGTTGTTTTTCAGTGGTGGTTTTATTAAGATTCTGTTCTAAGTTTTGTTTATCAGAAGTTAATTGTGTTTTTTCGGTATTCAACTGTTGGTTAGTAGAAGTAAGTTGTTTGTTTTCTCCTTTCAATTGTTCTATTTCTACAAACAATCCATTGATTTTTCCGTTTAATTCGCTAATCATTTTTTTAGCATCAGATAATTCTGCGGCTGTAGCATTTTTCTTGCGAAGAATGCCACTGATATTGCCTTTCAATTGTTGAATCTCTGTGCTTTTTTCAGCTAATGAGCCTTGTAGCTGAATATTGGTTTGTGTTAAAGAATCTGCCTTAGCCGATACCAATAAAAAGTCTTGTTGTATAGCCGACCTAGCGCTATCAATATTGGTAATTTTAGTTTCTAAAAGCGTAACTGTTTCTTTTGTTTTGCTTTTGTCGTAAAATATATAAGCCCAAGTAAGTACTAAAGCCGTAATTAAAATGCCATAAATAAGTTTGCGATTGTCATTGCCCTTTGGGGCCTGTTGCGCATAATTTGATGTTGGAGTAGTAGAATAACTCATAAAATTTGAATTTAAGTTTTCAATGTTAAAATTACTAAAACCGTGCCAAATTGCTTTTTTAGCTTATTTTTCATTTAATTATTAAGAACCTGTGTGTAATAGTTCTATTAAATGATTTGCATTTTAAAAAGCTTATGCCATCTTTGTAACCATGTCTGCAGAAAAGATCATTGCTGATTTTAAGAAAAAACTATTCAAACCAGTCTATTGGTTAGAAGGGGAGGAATCTTATTATATAGACCAAATTGTGAATTTTGCAGAACACCATATTTTAACCGAAGCGGAAGCAGGATTTAATCTATCTATTTTTTACGGGAAAGATGCAGATTGGGCAAGTGTATTAAATGCTTGTATGCGCTATCCAATGTTTGCAGAAAGACAAGTAGTGCTCTTAAAAGAAGCACAGCACATGAAGGATATTGATAAGTTAGAAAACTATATCGACAATCCTTTAAAGAGCACCGTGTTTGTGGTGAGTTATAAAGAGAAAAAAGCAGATGGTAGATCAAAATTTGGTAAACTATTAAAAGCAAAGACGGAGTTTTTCTCTACCAAAAAAATGTACGAGTCGGCACTGCCAGACTGGACCAATCAAATGATTTTACAGCATGGGTTAACTATTAGTCCTAAGGCACTCGCTTTATTGGTAGACCATATTGGAAACGACTTAAGTAGAATTGAAAACGAAATTGAAAAATTAGCAGTAAATCTTGGTGCCAGAAAAGGGATAACCGAAGACGATATTGAAAACTATATTGGTATTAGTAAAGAATTCAATGTTTTTGAACTCCAAGATGCCATTGCTAAAAAAGATTTGGCAAAAGCCATTCGAATTATTGGCTATTTTGAATCGAATCCTAAAGCGGCTCCAATCATTTTAATAATACCTTCCATCTATAATTTCTTTAGTAAAGTATTTATGATATTTGGAATGGCTAATACCGATGACCGTTCGGTGGCAACTGAATTAGGCGTGAATCCTTATTTTGTAAAAGACTATACCAATGCTGCTAGAAAGTATGCTTACGAAGGGGTTGAGCGAATTTTGCTATTGCTGCACGAATACAATTTAAGAAGTGTAGGCGTGAATGATGGGGGCACTTCTGATGCAGGATTATTAAAAGAAATGGTAGTAAAAATGATGCAATAGATGTTTAATCTAATGCTTTACTTGCGTTATTTTTATCTTTTGCCAATTGTTCTTTTAGTGCATCTAGTCCGGCAAATTTTTGTTCGGATCTTAAAAAATGATGAACAGAAACTTGTAAAACTTCTCCGTAAATATCAGCATCAAACCCAAAAAGATTTACTTCAATAACACGAACGGTTCCCTCAATGGTAGGACGAATTCCAATATTCATCATCCCTTTATAAATTGTTTGAGGATTCGCATTTTTTATTTGAGCAATTACTGCATAAACGCCATTGCCCGGTATTAGTTTCTCTGATGAAGCAATGGATAAGTTAGCCGTAGGGTATCCAATGGTACGTCCTACTTGGTTACCTTTAACTATCGTTCCTTCAAAAAAATACGGGTATCCTAATAATTGATTTGCCGTTTCAATATCTGAGTTTAATAGAGCGTGTCTAATTTTGGTGGAACTAATAATTGATTCGTTGTATAAATGTCCTGGAATTTCTTTTACAATAAAACCTAATTGAGTCGCATACAGCTGTAATAATTCAAAATTGCCGGTTCTGTTTTTACCAAACTTATGGTCATACCCAATAATCATGGTATGTGGTTGAAAGTTTTTTACCAGAAAGTCCGTGATATACGCTTCGGCAGATTGGTTGGCAAAGTGTTGATCGAAAGGAATAATTACTAAATGGTCAATACCAGCGGTTGCTAATAATTCTATTTTTTCGGTTGGAGTGGCTAGTAATTTTATTTCGCCTGGTACTTTTGCAATTACCGAACGAGGGTGGGGGTAAAAACTAATAATAACAGATTCGCCGCCAATTCTAGCAGCCTCGTTTTTCAATTGTGTAATGATTTGTCGATGCCCTAAATGAACCCCGTCAAACGTGCCAATGGTAATAACCGCTTTTTTAAATTTGGGCAATGGACCTTCCAACTGATAATGTACCTGCATAATTGGGTGCAAATCTAATACATCGTGCCCAAGAGAGAAAGCCAAACCCAATAAAATAAAATCAATCCAATAACTAACTGCCTCGATGCCCTATTTTTAAAGCCTATATTGTACATTTGTAACTATTATAGAAATTCCAAAATTCCAGTATGTCTTTATACGCACAACGCGGTGTTTCAGCTCAAAAAGAAGAAGTGCATGCCGCCATTCAAAAACTGGATCAAGGATTATACCCTGATGCATTTTGTAAAATTTACCCAGATTTTCTTTGCGGAGACGCTGATTGGGTAAATATCATGCATGCAGATGGTGCAGGTACCAAAAGTATTCTAGCCTATTTGTATTGGAAAGAAACTGGTGATGCAACGGTTTGGGAAGGAATTGCCCAAGATGCAGTAGCCATGAATTTAGACGATTTATTGTGCGTTGGAATTACAGACAACATATTATTCTCCTCCACCATTGATCGGAATAAATTATTGATTCCTGGCGAAGTATTAGAAAAAATCATCAATGGCACACAGTCGTTTTTTAATCAATTACGCAGTTTTGGCGTAAACATTCATTACCTAGGAGGAGAAACTGCCGATGTAGGAGATGTGGTTCGCACCATTGCGGTAAACGGAACAATGACGGCAAGATGGCCCAAAAACAAATTGATTACCAATGAAAAAATTACCGAGGGTAATGTAATAGTTGGTTTCTCAAGTTTCGGACAAGCTAATTACGAATCTGAATACAATAGTGGCTTAGGTAGTAATGGCCTAACTAGTGCAAGGCATGATGTGTTAAGTAAGCACTATGCAAAAGAATATCCCGAAACATTTGAGCCTAAATTGAATGATGCGGTGGTGTATTTAGGAAAGAATAAAATGCAAGACCCAATAACGGTAAATGGTAAAAGCACCAATATTGGTAAGTTATTGCTATCTCCAACGCGTACCTATGCGCCATTAATGAAGCAATTGTTAGACCAGCATTTTGATGCAATCACAGGGGTGATTCATTGTAGTGGCGGTGGTCAAACCAAGTGTATGAAGTATTTACCAAAATCACTTAAAATACTGAAAGACAATTTGTTCGAAGCTCCACCTATATTTAAATTGATACAAGAAAACTCTGGAGCATCTGATTATGAAATGTACCAAGTTTTTAATATGGGGCATCGTTTAGAAGTATTTACTAATAGCAATTCGGCAGCTGCAATGATTGATATTGCAAATAGCTTGGGTATTGAAGCGCAAATTATTGGATCTGTTGCCGCCTCCAATAAAAAGGAATTATTGCTGAAAGGCAGTTTTGGAGAATTGAATTATTAATTTTAACAATAGAAAACAATTCTATTTTTTTAAATTAGCACTATGTCTGAAGCAGTTGTATCAATCAAGAATGCCAATATATACCAAGGTTCAAACCTTATATTAGAGAATGTAAACTTCGAAGTACATAAAGGTGAATTTGTATACCTAGTAGGAAAAACGGGTACAGGCAAGAGTAGTTTGCTAAAAACTTTATACGGAGAACTTACGCTAAAAGAGGGTATTGGCAATGTGGTAGGATTTGATTTGTTGGATATGGACTGGAAGAAAGTGCCATTTCTGCGTAGAAATTTAGGCGTGATTTTTCAGGATTTTCAATTGTTAACTGATAGAAGCGTTTACGAAAATTTAAAATTCGTTTTAAAAGCCACTGGTTGGACCGATGAGCGACTAATAGAAGGCAAAATCAACGACGTGCTTGATAAAGTTGGCTTAAAAAGCAAGGGTTTTAAAATGCCATTTGAAATGAGTGGTGGAGAGCAACAACGTGTTGATATAGCCAGGGCCTTACTCAATTCTCCTAAATTAATATTGGCCGATGAGCCAACTGGCAATCTAGATCCAGAAACTAGTGATGAAATCATGCAATTGCTCATTCAAATTGCCAAAGACTATGGCACTACCGTTATTATGGCTACCCATGATTTTATTGTAATTAATCGTTACCCATCAAGAATGCTCAAAACAGAAATGGGTAAATTGATTGATAGTGCGGCTAGTTAAAGATGGGTGTTTTAATAATCTCCCCAAATCCATTTTACTTGTTTCTTGGCATTTTCAGCGCTATTAAATAGTCCATTTAATAAACGTTTTCTTCCGTTAATTTCTTCTGAAGTAAAAGGTTGGTGGTATAATTGTGCGATGATTTCTTGGAAAGCATTGGCAGTTGAACCAACATGGCAAGCAGATGAAAGGCCTGAACCTTCTATTGTAGCATCATTCACAACACAATGACGTCCATGGTATAAGGCATTTACCAATTTCACTTTCATGCCAGTAAAAGTATAAGAAGGCAATACATTGATATGCGCTTTAGCAATCATGTCTTGCATTTCATTTTCGCTTGGATTGGCTACCAAACAGGTATGGGTTTGCTGGTGAGCCAATTCAAGTAGTTTCTTTGAGGGGCTTTTTCCAGCAATAACAAGAGGTGTTTTTAATTTATGAAATACTTTCTCTAGCAGCCAAATTGCTGCTTTTTCATTTGCATCAATGCTTAGGTCTGCATGGTATAAGCAATAATTACCCATGCCTTCAATGCCAGATACTTGCCAATCGGGTAGGTATAAAGGAAGGTGTTCAATATTGCTACATCCAAACTCATTTCGGTACACTGTATCGTCCTTTTCGGTAACACCCCAAAATATTGCTTTCTTGGCTAGGGTAGCTTCGTACTTGCGCAATAACCTGCTTTCATTCCAGTAGTAGATTTTTTTTATCAGGGTATTGCTATTTCTATAAAGGTCTCGGTAGTATTGGTATTCTACATTGTGAAGTCGAACAAAGCATTTTCTATTGGCAAATCTTGGATCCATGATAGGATAACTGCAATGAACACCTTCCATTAATATTGGGTAATTGTCTTTTAACAAATTGACAATCAGTTCTTCATTCTTTCTGCTAGCTACAATATAAGGAAGGCTTGTTGAAATGGCTTTGTGTCCTTTTTCTCTTTTATAGTACTGTACCGATTCGCAATATTGGTTTAATGCAGGCTGTACTGCTCTACCATACTCAAAACAATGCAAGTGGATTTTAACGCCAGCTGCTTGAAGTGCGGGGAGTTTATAGAACACATCATAAGCTCCTCCATAGTCGGCCGGAAGCGGAATGTTGAATGCAATGATATGTAGGTGTTTATTGGAGTTCAATTTAAATAAATAGGTTTTTGTAAAAGTCAATTAAGCCGAGCTGTTCGTGATTCCAATGAAGGGTTTCACGCGCTTTTTGGCAATTTAACTGAAGTCTTTGGTATAAAACATTGTCGTCTAGCAATTTGTTCAGTGCGGCTGCAATTGTTTCTGATTCGGTATTGGGTATTAAATAGGCCACCTCGTAAACATCATTAATGGCTCGGTATTCTGGGTAATCTACACAAAGTTGTGGAATGCCCGCCATGATATAGTCGAAAAAACGGTTGGCTAAAGAATGGTATTGGTTAAGCCCTGCTTGGTCGAAAAGGGTTAATCCAATATAAGCAGTAGGAGTTATTTTACGCAGTTCGGCTGGAGGAATAGCAGGTTCTATTGAAACTTTATTAGTAAGTAAATTTCTTTTAATAATTGATAATGATTGTGTTAAAAAATTTCCGTTACCATAAATTACTAGTTTGCAGTCCACATTTTTCATGGCAGGAATAAGGGTTTCAAAGCACCTTCCTTCATTAACTGCCCCTTGGTATAGTATAAATTTATCTGTTTTAGGAACTGATTCTAAGGGGTATTTAACTGGAAGGTTTCGAATGGTTTGGTATTGTACGCCATATCTTTTTTCAAAAGCTGCAGCTATCCAATTATTTACGGTGTAGCCATCTTTAAATTTTGGGACGCTAAATTTTTCAATAGCCATCCAGATTTTATAGATGCTAGGTCTACTTACAATTTCTTTTTGTTCAGTAAAATACTCGTGTGCATCATACACACGTTTGGTTCCTTTTAATCTACTAGCAAAATAGCAGGGTAAAATGGTGTCTAGGTCTATAGCGCAAATCAAGTCTGCTGGTTGAAAAAGCAGGTAAAAGAATAAACGGATATTATACTCAATATAAAATAGCGGACCTTTCTTAGCAAAAAGATCTATTCTCTTTTGATGAAAATTGCAGTTCGTTAAGGGAGGGTTGTTTTTAATTGTTCGGCCAACAAGGGTAACAGAATAGCCGGCACTAGCCAAGGCGTTGCAGATTCTTTGCATGCGTTGGTCGAAGCTTAATTCGTTGGTAACGGTAAAAACAAGTGCTGGCAAAATCTATCTGCTTGATTAATGGCAAAGATAACTTTCCATCTTGGTTTTTTATAGCTGTTTTTATATTAGTATTTATATTTAATAAATTCTTGTAATATATTGTAAATGAGTTATTTGTTAAATTAATATTTAGATATTTATTTTTAACTGCTCTTTTTCTCCACTTATTATACACAGATAGAATTTTGAAATGGTTTTATTACCCCTTTTTTGGTATGTTCGCAAGTAATAAATAGGAAAACTGTGAGATTAAAATCGCTTGAGATTAAAGGGTTTAAGAGCTTTGCTGATAAAACAGTAGTAAGTTTCGACGAAGGTATCACTGGTATCATTGGGCCTAATGGATGTGGGAAGAGTAATATTATTGATAGTATTCGCTGGGTTATTGGCGAACAAAAAATATCTGCTTTACGTAGTGAGAACTTAGATGCATTGGTTTTTAATGGAAGTAAAACAAGAAGCCCAAGTAGTTTGGCTGAGGTTAGTTTGACTTTTGAGAACACCAAAAACTTGCTTCCAACTGAATTTAATACGGTAACTGTTACACGTAGGTTTTATAAAAATGGAGAGAGTGAATATCGTTTAAATGATGTTTCGTGTAGATTGAAAGACATTCACAATTTGTTTTTAGATACTGGTGTAAGTACCGATAGTTATGCCATTATTGAATTGGGCATGGTGGACGATATTATTAAGGATAAGGAAAATAGCCGCCGAAAAATGTTGGAGCAGGCTGCTGGAATTACCATTTATAAAACCCGTAAAAAAGAAGCGAAATCTAAACTAGACGCTACTGAACAAGATTTAGCACGTATTGAGGATTTGTTATTTGAAATCAATAACCAACTTAAAACCCTTGAAAATCAAGCTAAAAAAGCAGAGAAGTATTTTGAAATTAAAAAAGACTACAAAGAAATATGTATTGAATTAGCTAAAGCAGCTTTAGACGGATTTAATATTACCTACCGCCAATTAAACGATCAACAAGAACTAGAGACCAATAAAAAAGTACAAATTGAAGCAGAAGTTGCCACAGAAGATGCGGCAATTGAGCAAGAAAAATTAGGTTTCATTGAAAAAGAAAAAGCATTACAGGCGCAACAGCATGCTTTTAACGACCTAGTTCAAAATTTACGTGGAAAAGAAAACGATAAAAACCTAGCAAGCCAAAAACTTCAATTTTTAAAAGAAAAAGAAACTGGCTTACAATCTTTTTTAGAAAAAGCAGAAGGCCAATTGAAAACAATTGGAGACAGCATTGAATTTACCCAATTACAAGTAGGCGAAGAAGAGAGTAGTTTGCAAGATTTCCAAGATCGTGTAGAAACCTCTAAAATGGATATCGAAGACAAACGTCAAATATTCGACGAAAGACGTTCGGGTGTTGATGCTTTACGCGGTCAGTTCCAACAAATTCAAAGAAGCCAGTTTGATGCAGAAAAGAAAGTAGTGGTTGCCGATACAAGTATTCAAAATTTGCAAAGAGCACAAATACAATTAAGTGATGAAAAGCAAAATAGGCTTTCTCAATTAGATCAATTAACCATTGAACTAGCAGAAAAAGAAACAACCCTTGAAGCAAAACGCATAGACCTTCAGCAATTACAAGACCAACACGAAAAAACAAAAGAGTTGATTTTTGAAACGCAAGCTCAAATGGAAGCCTTGCGAAATGAATTAGCCGAAGAAAGCCGCAAATTAGATGCCCGTCGAAACGAATTTGCGTTATTAAAAAGTTTAATCGATTCAATGGAAGGATATCCAGAGAGTATTAAATTCTTACACAAGAATCCAAACTGGAATCACCAAGCACCTATTTTATCTGATATCATTTATGTAACAGAAGCATATAGAACAGCGGTTGAAAATGTATTAGAGCCTTATTTAAATTATTATGTAGTTAATAATTTGCAAGAAGGCTTACAAGCGGTTCATTTGTTAGACGATAACAAAAAAGGTAAAGCGAATTTCTTTTTATTAGAGAAGTTCAATGATATTAAAGTTGAAACACACCAACCAGCCAATACCATTAAAGCATTGGATGTGATTGAGGTAGATGCACAATACCAAAAACTAGCCGAGTATTTATTAGGGAATGTATATATCGCCGAAAATGAAGAAGCAATTGCCAATAGTAATGGTGCAATTGTTTTAGAAAAAACGGGTAAGTATGTAAAAGGGAAGTACACTTTAACTGGTGGAAGTGTGGGGCTTTTTGAAGGTAAAAAAATTGGTCGTGCAAAGAATTTAGAAAAACTACAAGACGAAATTATTTTACAAGATGCAGTTGTAAATGCATTAAAAGCCGAAATTAAACTCAAACATAATGAGGTAATTACTTTTAACGAACAGTTGAAAGAGAATGCCATTAAGCAAACAGAGAATGAAATTAATCAGCTAACCAATCAATTATTTGCAGCGCGTAATAAACACGAAAATTTATTGCTTGCACAGCAAACTGGGCAACAGCGTTTAGAAGATATTGAATTGCGTTTACAAGAAGAGCAAGATGCTATTGCAGAAACAAGAGAGTCTTTGTTATTGTTAAATGAGCAAATGCAAGCAACTACCAATGAAATGCAAGTGGTAGAGCAGGCGTATCAGTTAGCAGAACAGGAATACAATTTTGCATCTGTTCAATACAATGATATCAACCTGCAATTAACCCGCCAACAAAGTAAAATCAATGGGTTAAAACAAGAATTGGTATTTAAAGAAAATCAATTAAACGATTTGCATTTTCAAATTCAAAGTAATACCGCTCAGTTAGCAGAAGCATCTGGTAATATTGCACAGAGTGAACAAGCATTAGTAGATGTACAAGAAGAATTATTAGAATTATTGCGTTCAAAAGAAACGGAAGAAAAATTATTAAACGAAGCAGATCAAGCCTATTATAATTTACGAAATGCCCTGCAAGAGAAGGAGAGTGCATTGCGCATGAAGGTTAAGAGCAAAGAAATGTTAGATCATTTGGTTTCTGAAATTAAGGACCGTTTGAACGAATTGAAATTGCAATTGGCTGGAATGAAAGAGCGTTTGAGCGTAGAGTTTAGAGTAGAACTAGATGATATTATTGCAGAGCCAAGAACTACTGATACTAGTTTAGAGGAATTACAAAGCAGTTCAGATCGCATGAAGAAGCGTTTGGAAAATATGGGTGAAGTAAATCCAACGGCTATTGAAGCGTATACTGAAATGAAAAAACGCTATGAGTTTATTTTAGAACAAAAGAATGATTTAGTTAGTGCAAAAGATAGTTTACTACAAACCATACAAGAAGTAGAAGCTACGGCTAATCAGCAGTTCCTAGATACTTTCAATAAAGTTCGTGAGAATTTCCAAAAAGTATTTAAAGCCTTATTCTCCGAAGAAGATACGGCCGATATGATTTTGGTGGATCCTACTAATTTAGCCGAAACAGGCATTGATATTGTTGCTAAACCAAAAGGAAAACGTCCATCATCTATTACGCAATTGAGTGGAGGAGAGAAAACATTAACGGCAACAGCATTATTGTTTTCCATCTACTTAATTAAACCTGCACCTTTCTGTATTTTGGATGAGGTGGATGCGCCACTTGATGATGCCAACGTAGGTAAGTTTACACAGATGATTAAAAAATTCAGTGACAACTCTCAGTTCATTATTGTAACCCATAACAAGCAAACCATGAGTGCGGTGGATGTGATTTATGGTGTTACCATGCAAGAACCAGGTGTGAGTAAATTGGTACCTGTAGATTTTAGAAGTTTGGCGAATTAATCAACTAGCAAACACAAGTACCTTGTACAAAGCTGTTTTATTTTTATACCTTATTTGTTTTGGTGCCTATACTTTATTTACCAGACAACCCGATTATTTTGATGGAGAGAAAGCACCTGCAACAATTGTGCTTTCTCCTATTAATACTGCAAAAAAACAAGTGCCAAAAGCTGTGTTTTCAAACGGATACTACGATTTTTCGGTAGATGCTGCTTATTATTTTAGAACCTTACATGCTGGCGATAAAGTAGAAGTGATTTACGAAACGGATCACCCAGAAAAAGCGGTAGTGTATAAATTTTGGGGCTATTGGTTCGGGCTTGGCGAGTTAATAGGGTCTTTTGTTTTTTTATTTGTTAGTTTTCAAGTGGCAGTAGCCATTACAAAAAATCCAGACCCAACATCTTTGGAAGAACAATTGGCTTACAAAGAGCCCGTTAAACGTAGGTATGATGATTAACCAAAGATTAGTGTATTATCTTTTGTCTTAGCCCCCTAAATAGCTGTACAAATTTTTAGAAATAGTTTGACTTATTAAAAAGTCACTAAATTTAAAAATATGAGTACAATCAGACGTAAATGGGGAGAAGCACAAAAGTTGCAAA